>Ga0307476_10000038_pt1 | contig 142155 bp, 119 predicted proteins | sample atmos_gasesECM2C_2_FD_203314 | JGI IMG/M metagenome (GOLD analysis project Ga0307476, IMG submission 203314) | Hardwood forest soil microbial communities from Morgan-Monroe State Forest, Indiana, United States - atmos_gasesECM2C_05 | ecosystem: Environmental > Terrestrial > Soil > Temperate... | reverse complement strand
ATCGGGAGAAACAGGCGAGCGCTTCGACGATCCTCACCACGTGTACTCCGCCGATCTGGATATGTTCGGAAAGGGCAGCCTGTTCCAGCTTCTGTCGACCGCCCGGACCCGCATGGGAGAAGACACTCTTGCGCGGTGGCTGCTTGCTCCAGCAACGGTAGAGCGCATTCGCGAGAGGCACGCTGCGGTGGAGGAACTGCGCGATCAAATCGATCTTCGTGAGGACCTGGCGGTACTCGGCGAAGATGTCGGCGTCGGCGTGCATCCTGCCGCGCTCCTGAAGTGGGCGGAGTCACCGAACCAGATGAAGCCTCTATGGTTGCCATGGCTGGCGCTGTTACTCGCGCTGCTGGCCGTCTCCGGCGCGGTAGTGTGGGCCCATTGGGGAAGGGTGACGCCGCTGGTCGTGGTGATTGTGATCGAAGCTGTGGTTACGTACAGACTAAAAAAGCCGTTAGAAGAAGTGCTGCACGGAACGGAACACGCATTTCGTGATCTCGACCTGCTCTCAGGCGTGCTGGAGCGCATGGAGGCGCACAGGTTTCGATCGCCGTGGCTAAAGGCGCTGCAGCAGGAGCTGCTGTCGAGCGGCGCGCCGAGTTCTCAAGCGATCGCCTGGCTCCGGACCCTGGTTGACCGGATTGAATCGCGACATAACGTCTTTATCCGAATCATCGACGTCCCACTCATGTACTCGGTGCAAGTAGCATTTGCGGCGGAACGATGGCGTCGGGCGCACGGCAGCGCGCTGCGGCGCTGGGTGAACGCCATTGGCGAGATGGAGGCGATTCTTGCGCTGGCTACTTATAGCTTCGAGCATCCTGCTGATCCGTTTCCAGCATTTAAAGATGGCGAGGCCTGCTTCGCTGGCGAGGAGCTGGGGCATCCACTTATTCCGGCGGAAAGCTGCGTTCGCAACAGCATCAGCATCTGCGGGCAGACCCGGGTGCTGCTGATCAGCGGTTCTAATATGTCGGGCAAGAGTACGCTCTTGCGCGCCGTGGGGATGAATGTTGTGCTGGCGATGGCGGGCGCGCCTGTACGGGCCCGAGGGCTGGCGCTTTCTCCGTTGCAGGTGGGCGCCAGCATTCGGGTTAACGACTCACTCCGCGAGGGCAGTTCGCGTTTCTACGCCGAGATCAGGCGGTTGCGCCAGATTAACGATTTGGCAGGGGGCAATCCGCCGCTGCTGTTTCTGCTCGATGAGCTGTTGCAGGGGACAAACTCGAAAGACCGGCTCATTGGTGGCGAGGGCATTGTGCGCGCGCTCGTGAATCGCGGCGCCATCGGACTAGTCAGTACACATGACCTTGCGCTGACCGACATCGGCGGGTCGATGGACGCGCCACTGAAAGCTCGCCTGCACAATGTTCACTTTCAAGACGAGCTGGCCAACGGTCGAATGACCTTCGACTACAAATTGCGAGACGGCATCGTTACCAAGAGCAATGGTCTCGAACTGATGCGTTCGATCGGCCTTGAGGTGTAGTCAGAAGGTCTTGAGTCCGAGGCCGGCGCTAGCCCTTGCGGAGGTGAATGGAGCCGTCGCCGGTGTGGATGGTGAGCAGGCTGCCGCCGCCGTTGAGTTTGCCGTGGATTTCGCCCTCGCGAATTTTGCCTTCGGTGGTGATCGGCATGTCGAGATCGATGTGGCCGTCGCTGGTGTGCAGGTCGACGTCGGCAGCGAGTTCGGCGGGGACTTCGAGGGAAACGCTGCCGTCGCCGGTTTCCAGGCGCCATCCTGTGGCGAGCGTAGAGCCCGAAGTGGCGCGGGCGTCGACGTGGCCGTCGCCGGTTTTGAGTTCGAGATCGTCGAAGCGGCCCTGGGCGTTGATGTGTCCGTCGCCGGTGGAGGCGTGGAGTTTGCCGTCGACGCCTTCCAAGTTTACCGAGCCGTCGCCAGTGTGCATTTCCATTTCACCCTTGAGCCCGGCGAGTTCGATTTTGCCGTCGCCGGTTTGCAGATTGACTTTGCCTTCGCGCGGCATCTGGATGATGACGTCGACTTTGTGGCCCCAGTTCATGAAGCCCACGCCGAAGCTGTGCGGGAAGTGGACGTCGATTCCGATGGAGTCGCCGGACTGGTGTTCTTCGACACGGATGCCGCCTTCGCCGATTTTGTAGTGCGAGGTGATGACCTTGGCTTCGATCGTGTTCTGGTCCCAGGTGGTGACGCGAATGTTGGCATCGGAGGTTTCGATGCGGAGGTCGGGCTTGCCGGTGAGAGTGTAGGTCTTCGACCATTCGTCGGCGCGGGCGGTTGCGGCGGAAAGTAGGGCGGCGACGGTGACGGCCAGGACGGCGAGCGGCAAGCGCTTCGGCTCTATCCTTATCATCCTCACTCTCATTCTTAGCGCAGCGAGTTTCATAAAATCCTCCGAGCAGGCGAGCTTCTACCTGCCCTCTTAGACGGTGGTACGGACGGTTGGTGAGGTTGGTTCCATGGAATTTGCGTCTAGCGCCGCGCTGGGCCGAGATACGCCATTCGAATTAGAGTGCGCTCGGAAAACGGGAGGTAGAGGAGGGCGGCGCTGACGGCGAAGGCTGCGCCCAGGCCGATCTGGTCGATCAGAAGGAATGGGGCGACGGCCCAGAGTTGGTCGAGGGCGAGGACGAATGGGAATATCTGGCGGAATTTTTCGCCGAGGCGCTGGTAGTCGAAGCCTACGGCCGAGAGCAGGTACAGGCGCAGGGGGATGCCGACGCCGGCGGTGATCAGGACAGCGCCGACGAGAACCTCGCCCCAGGGGTGGCGGATGTAGTCGCCGATTTCTTGGACGTAGCGCAGCAAAAACAGGGCCGAGAGATAGAAGCAGAGGTACATGATCTGGGTCAGGGCGAAGAGGCCGCGGGTGAGGGCGCGGCGAGGGATGGGGACTTCGAGATCGGGATGCAGCGGGATTGAGGCGGCGGTTTCGTGTTGCGGGATCACGCTGATTCCGGCTGCGGGCGTCAATGGTTCGGGTGCATCCGCGGGAATGTTTGCATGAACGTCTGAAGGAGCGTCGGGATAAGAATCCGCATGAGCTTCTCCATGAACTTCCGCGATGAAGCGGTAGCCGCGGCGGGCCAGGGTTTCGACGTAGCGGGGGCTGGAGGCGGAATCTCCGAGGGCCTCGCGGACCTTGTTGACGGCGGTGTTGAGGCTGTGGTCGAAGTCGACGAAGGTGTCGGAGGGCCAGAGTTTCTGCTGCAATTCTTCGCGGGTGACGACTTCTCCGGCGCGCTCGAGCAGCAGGGCGAGCACCTGGAAGGGCTGACCTTGCAGGCGAAGCTTGACTCCGCTCTTGCGCAGTTCGCCTGCGCTGAGGTCGAGTTCGAAGACTCCGAAGCGGGCTATCCGGCTGCGATTTTGCGGCACGACGCCGTAGTTTAGCAGGCTTCGGACCTCAGACTTCAGACGTCAGACCCAACCCCTAAACCCTGACGCCCAGGATCCAGACATCGGCGGCGTACAATGTGGCGTGACCGGAACCAATCCCCAGGACGATCACAAGCATCGGCGCCACGCTGTTTACGCGTCGGAAACTGCCGGACTGCTGTTGATCGCATTTCTGCTGCTGGTGCTTACGCTGCTTCGCTACTGGCATGACATTCACTGGAGCCTGCGCTGAGTTTTGAGCCTTGAACTGTGAACCTTGAACTGTGAACCTTGAATCCAGGCGCAGACCAAGACGACGCCCGCCCTGACATCGTTGCGCCTGTGGCGCCGCTGGTGGTGATCCTCGGGCCGACGGCTAGCGGAAAGACGGCGTTGTCGTTGGCGCTGGCGGAGAAGTTTGCCGGCGAGATCGTCAACTGCGACTCCGTCGCGACGTATCGCGAGTTTGATATTGGCACGGCCAAACCTACTGCCGAGGAACGCGGGCGGGCGCCGCACCATTTTTTCGATTGCGTCGAGCCCACCGAGTACATCACGGCGGGCGAATATGCGCGGCGGGCGAGGCCGGTGCTGGCGGAGATCCGCGGGCGAGGCCGCTTGCCGATCGTGGTCGGAGGCACCGGACTATATTTGCGGGCGCTGCTGGAGGGACTTTTTCCGGGGCCGCAGCGGTCGGAGGAATTGCGCAAGCGGCTGCGTGAGATTTCGGGGAACCGCGGGGCGGGTCATCTGCATCGGATTCTGCGGCGGCTCGACCGGATGGCGGCGGCGAAGGTTCATGCCAACGACATTCCGAAGCTGATTCGAGCGATTGAAGTTTGTCTCGCGTCACAACAAAAGATGTCGGAACTCTGGCATCAGGGGCGCGACCCGCTGCAGGGTTTTCGCATCGTGCGCGTGGGGCTCGATCCAGAGCGTGCGGCGCTTTATGAGCGCATCAACCGGCGGGCGCGGCAGATGTTTGAAGCCGGGCTGGTGGAAGAGACTGAGCGTTTGATCGACAAATACGGTGCGGAGGCTCGGCCGCTGGCCTCTCTGGGATACAAGCAGGCGGCGCAGCTTCTGCGCGGCGAACTCACGCGCGAGCAGGCCGTGGTTGCGGCGCAGCAGGCGCATCGTAACTACGCTAAGCGACAGATGACTTGGTTTCGGCGCGAGCCGGAGGTTTGCTGGCTGCGGGGATTTGGGGATGATCCTCAGATTCAGAGTGAGGCGTTGGTCTGTGTCGAAACTTCCTTGGCGCGGATTCACGCAGATGGACGCTAAAGTCCTGAGACGAACACCCGAGACCCCAGACCTTTCTTCTGCTATCGTTCCACCTATGCAGCGAAAATCCCTTGTGTTCCTTCTAGCCCTCTGCCTGGCTGTGCCGACATTTGCCAAAGACAAATCATCGTATGCTGCGCCGGCGAATACGGCGCGCGGGGACAAATGGGCGGAGAGGACGCTGCGCCGGCTGTCGGTGGAAGAAAAAGTTGGACAGGTGTTCATGATCTGGTGCCGCGCCAGCTTTCTAAACGTGGAGAGCCCGGAGTACCTGCAATGGCTGGAAGCTATGCAGAAATATCACGTGGGCGGTTTCACCATGTCGGTGCACGTGGATGGGCCGTTTCTACTGCGCACCGAGCCATACGAGGTGGCTGAATTACTGAACCGGCTGCAGCACGAATCAAAGTTGCCGCTGCTGATTGCGGCGGACTTTGAGCGTGGGGTTTCGACGCGGCTGATGGGAACGACGAACTTTCCGCATGCTATGGCCTTCGGCGCCGATGGCAGCATTCAAGACGCGGAGACTTTTGGCCGCATTACGGCGCAGGAATCCCGCGCGGTCGGAGTGCACTGGAATTTCTTTCCGGACGCTGACGTGAATTCAAATCCGGCGAACCCGATTATCAATACGCGCTCGTTCGGAGAGGATCCGAAGCAGGTGGGCGATCTGGTGTCGGCTTACATCAAGGGAGCGCGCGAGGGTGGGATGCTGACGACGGTGAAACATTTTCCCGGCCACGGCGACACGGCGACGGATTCACATCTCGGAGTGGCTAGCGTGAACGGCGACCGGGCGCATCTGGATTCGATTGAGTTGCCGCCGTTTCGGCAGGCGATTGCCGCGGGCGTGGATTCGGTGATGGTGGCGCACGTCACGGTTCCGGCGCTCGACGCGGACCCGAATCACGTGGCTACGATTTCGCCGTCGGTGGTTTCCGATCTGCTCGAAAAGCAGATGGGATTCAAAGGGCTGATCGTGACTGACGCGCTCGATATGGCGGGGCTGACGCATCTTTTTGCTAATGACATTGGGCGGTCCGCGGTGGAGGCGTTCAAGGCGGGGAACGATTTGCTGCTCATCCCCGCGGACCTGGGCGCGTCCTATGAGGCCATGGTCAAGGCTGTGCGGTCGGGAGAGATTTCGCAGCAGCGACTGGACCACTCTGTGCTTAAGATCCTGAAAATAAAGGGGCGTCTCGGGCTGAACGTTACGCGTACAGTCGATCTGGGTGCAGTTGCGACTTCCGTGGGCAAGCCGGAAAACATAACATTTGGGCAGCAGGTGGCCGACTCGGCCGTTACGCTGGTGCGGGACAACGGAAAGGTGATGCCCCTGAAATCGAAGGGAACCGCTAAGGCGGGGCTGCCGTATATGACGAGAGAGGAGACGCATAATCAGGTAGTGGCGGTGATTGTTTCGGATGACGTGCGAACAGAATCGGGGCGCGCGTTTGGGCGGGAGTTTCGCGCGCGCATTCCGGACGCGCGGGTGATTTATGTGGATCCTCGCGTCGCCGCTGGGATGAGCGACGAAGTGGTGAAGGCCGTGGACGAGGCACAGGCCGTGGTGATGGCGGTGTATGTGATTCCGACGGCGGGCAAGGTGGGCAATTCGATGGCGATGGCGGACGCGACTGGAACGCTGCTGCAGCAGGTGCTCGACCATGCAGCGGCGAAGACGGTGGTTGTGGCTATGGGGAATCCGTATCTGGCCAGCGATTTTCTGAAGATCGAAAATTACATGTGCACATTTTCGAACGCGTCGGTTTCGGAAGTGGCGGCGGTCAAGGCACTGTTCGGCGAGATTCCGATTCGCGGACACTTGCCGGTGACGATTCCTAACGTGGCGAATCGCGGAGCCGGCATGGAACGGCCAGCGCAGGTTGCCAGTGGAGGGGCTTCGCATGGGCAAAAATAATTTTCGAATCGCGCGGCGAACCGTCCGGCTTAAAACCGCGGGCGCGCTGGGGTTAGGGTTTGCGACCTTGGCCGCGCTGCTGCTGCCGGCTTGCAGCGTGAATGTGAAAAAAGAGAAGAACGGAGAAGACAAGCAGGTCGACATCAGCACGCCGGTGGGCGGGATTCACGTCAGCAAAGACGCGAGTGCGGGGGACGTGGGCTTAGCAGTTTATCCTGGCGCGCGGCTGAAGCAGAAAGATGGCGGCGACGATAAGAATGCCAATGTGAACATTTCTGGCTTCGGATTCGGGCTGAAAGTTGTGGCGCTCGAATATGAGTCGACTGATTCACCGGCGAAGCTGGTCGCCTTCTACCGGGATCAACTCAAGAAGTACGGCAGCAGCATTCTGGAATGCCACACCGCTCATCTCGACGTAAATGCGGACGTGAAGGATTCGGATCACAATTCGCACGAACTGACCTGCGAGGGCTCGAGCGGCAGCAACGTTGAACTGAAAGTCGGTACAAGAGAGAACCAGCACATTGTTGCGGTCGAGCCGGACGGAACGGGATCGAGCTTTTCGCTGGTGTATGTGCGCACTCACGGTAAGGAAGCGGAAATCTAGCGGTTGCCAGTGGTGACGCAAGCGAGCGCGTCGTGGCGAGCGCTGTTTTGCGATGCATGTTCGGTATAGGTTAAGGAGGAGCATCATGTTTCGTCATCTGAATCTTACGTTCGTATTGTCGGCGGCTCTGGCGTTGCCAGGGTTCGCGCAGGATTCCGGCACGCAGGACAAGAGTCTCGACATTCGCAGCTCCGTCGGCGACCTGCACGTAGGGAGCGATGCCGACGCGAAGAAGGCCGGGCTACCGCTCTATCCGGGGGCGCGGCTCAAGCCGGGCGACGACCACAACAAGGACCAGGCGAATCTGAGCCTGTTCACCGATGCGTTCGGGATGAAGCTGGTGGTCGCGAATTATGAGTCCGATGACGCTGCGGCGAAGATCGTTGACTTCTATCGCGATAAGCTGAAGAAGTATGGCAAGGTTCTGGAATGCCATACCCACAAGCATGGCGGGAATGTCGAGATGCACGATGGCGACAAGGATTCCGATGACAACAAGAATGACAACCAGAACGACGGGAAGAAAAGTAACGAATTGAAGTGCGACGACAATTCCGGCCCGGTTACCGAGCTGAAAGCCGGCACCGACGATGACCAGCACGTCGTGGCAGTCGAGCCGCGTGACGCAGGCAAGGGAGCGACGTTTGCTCTGGTCTACGTCCGCACCCGCGGGAAGCGTGGGGAAATCTAGGGCCTGACAATCCGCTGCACCAGATCCCTCGCCCCGCCGGAGAAAACGCGCGGCTTCGGGATGACGTCACAAGTTTGGGGCGATGTCCTAAGATTGAGTGCACACCTACCTGCCTCCGCGCGGTTCTACGTGCGATACTTATCAAAGAAATCTTTATCGAAGATAGGCGCATCGACTTTTTTCATTTCTGATGGAACAGCCTTGCTACAAATGCGGACAAACGGTGGAAGAGGGCGTGCCCTTCTGTCCGCATTGCGCGGCGCCGCAGATTCGGGTGGTGATGGCGGAGCCGGTGTCGAACTCCCAGGGGGGTGCGAGCGGGCAAGACGCGGGTGCGTTGCCGGCGTCGCAAACCGTGCCAGTTCTCGCGGTGCCGATGCGGTGGTCGCAGGCCTTCCGGGCGTGCGGACTGGCGGCGCTGATCGCTTTCTTGCTCGTGTTGTTCAGTCCGGTCGTAGGAATGTTAGCTGCCGGGTTTCTTGCTGTTACTTTCTATCGTCAGCATAGGCCGGGGATTGCGTTGCGGGTTGCGGAGGCCGCCAAGTTGGGAGCGTTTGCCGGAATTCTATGTTCCTGCCTCCTTTCATTCGTCTTCGCCGGTGCGGCCACGGTTCCAGATGCAAGGGCGAAGTTGCAAGATGAGTTCATCGAGAGTATTCAGAAGGTCACCGCGTGGTTCCCCGCGAATCCAGCAGACATGAAGGCTGCGATCGACCAACTCAAAACTCCCCGAGGCTTTGCTACGGCCGTGATTGAGTTATGCGTAGCGACTTTCTTGCTTTCTATAGTGCTTGGCGGTCTGGGGGGCGCGCTGGGCAGCGCGATCCTGGGGCGCCGCGACCGATCCTGAGTTTCGTCCGATCCTGAGTCCCCTCCACGCCGGGCAATGCGCTTCCTGGCTTGGCATTGGGAACTCCCTTGCAGGGCCTGCGGCGACCGCGTATGATGCACCGTTCCACAACTTCATGCGATGAATAAGCCGGCACGCGGTTCGCTGCTTGGGATCGAACACCTCGACGCGAAGGACATTCTGGGTCTGCTCAAGCTGGCCCGGCGCATGAATCCGCAGAAGGCGCGTCCGCTGCTGCGCGGCAAGCGCATCGTGCTTCTGTTTTACGAAGCCTCCACTCGCACCCGGACGTCTTTTGAGTTCGCGGCGAAATCGCTGGGCGCAATGATTACGCTGGTGCAGTCCTCGGGGTCGAGCATTGAAAAAGGAGAGTCGGTGCTCGATACGGGATACACGCTGCGCGCGGTGGGCGCGGATTGCATTGTGATGCGGCATCCATCGGCAGGCGCGCCGCATTTGATGGCGACACATCTCGACATTCCCGTTATCAACGCCGGGGATGGCATGCACGAGCATCCGTCGCAGGCGCTGCTTGATGCCTTTACGATTCTCAAACACAAGAAATCATTCAAGGGGCTGCAGGCGACGATTATCGGCGACATTTTTCACAGCCGCGTGGCTCGCAGTGCCTGCCATCTGCTGACCAAGTTCGGAGTGAAGCTGACGTTGTGCGGACCCGCCGAGTTCGTGCCCGACGTGGCGGCCACGCTGGCGCCGGGTTTGCGCATCACGCGGCATATTGAAGAAGCGCTGCGCGGGACGGACGTGATCATGCTGCTGCGGGTGCAGAAAGAGCGGCTGGCGGGGCAGAAAATCCGGTTGCAGGATTATATTGCGCGCTATCAGATGACCAGTGCGCGGCTGAAGCTGGCCAAACGCGACGCGATTGTGATGCATCCTGGGCCGATTATTCGCGGGCTCGAACTGACTGCAGAAGTCGCGGATGGGCCGCAGTCGGTGATTGTGGATGAAGTGCATAACGGCGTGCCGACACGGATGGCGATTTTGGCGCGGGCGCTGGGGAAGGCGAAATGAGCTATATGTTTTGTCATCCTGAACGAAGCGAAGGACCCGTGCAATTGCTTGATGGCTGGCACAGGTGCATAGGTCCTTCGCGCAAAGAGCGCGCTCAGGATGACAAGTGTTTCGTGAGGGGCGTTCGATGACGCGGGCCGAGAGCGCGAGCTTGCTGATCAAGGGCGGGCAGGTCGTCGATCCGGGGGCGAGGATCAATGCGCCGATGGACGTGCTGCTGCGGGATGGGCGCGTCGCGGAAGTTACGCTGCCGAATAAAATCCGCGGGTCGGCCGACGAAAAATTCGACGCGCGCGGGCTTATCGTTGCGCCGGGGTTCATCGATCTGCATGTTCATCTGCGCGAGCCGGGGCAGAGTTACAAGGAGACGATTGCCAGCGGGACGGCGGCTGCGGCTGCGGGAGGATTCACCTCGGTGTGCACTATGCCCAACACCGCGCCGGTGGTCGATACGGCGGAGTGGGTGAGTTGGCTACGGAGTCCTGAGCGGGCGGCGGTGGTAAATGTGTTTCCGATTGCGGCAGCCACGCGCGGCAGCAAGGGCGGGACGCTCACCGACTTCAGCGCGTTGCAACGAGCGGGAGCGGTGGCCGTGACCGATGATGGCAAGCCGATTCTTGACGACGATGTCATGCGGATGGCGCTGCGGTTGGGCGCGGAATTGAATTTTCCGGTGGTGCAGCATGCGGAAGATACGCGGCTCACTGAGAACTGCTCGATGCACGCCGGGCCTACGAGCTTTCGACTCGGTTTGCGTGCCGCTGGTGCTGTGGCTGAGGCAAGCATCGTAGATCGCGACGTTACGTTGGCACAGCAGATTCGCGAATCGCGATTGCATGTGGCGCATCTTTCTACTTCCGACGCGCTCAAAGCGGTGCGTCGCGGAAAGCGCGCCAAGGCGCGAGTGACTTGTGAAGTTACGCCGCATCACTTCACGCTGATTGACGAGAACGTCGGCGAATACGACACCAACTGCAAGATGAATCCGCCGCTGCGCTCGGCGGTGGACCGCGAGGCCATTGTGGTGGCGCTGGCCGACGGGACCGTCGACGCCATCGCGACCGATCACGCTCCGCACGCGGCTCACGAGAAGCAGGTGGAATTTGAGCGGGCATCTTTCGGGATTACTGGCCTCGAAACTGCGCTGGCGCTGGCCATTACGAAGCTGCATCGCGAGCACAAAATTCCTCTGACTCGGATCGTTGAACTGTTCACTGCGGGCCCAGCCCGCGTGTTTGACTTGCCCGGGCGCGGATCGCTCGCGCGCGGCAGCCATGCCGACGTGACTATTTTCGATCCGAAGAAGCGTTGGACGTTCGAGGCCGCCAAGTCGCGTTCGCTCTCGCACAACTCTCCATTTGATGGCTGGCAGTTTACGGGGAAAGTGGTGGCGACGATTGTGGGCGGGAAGATCGTTTACCGCATGGATTGAGTTGGATGTGTGGGGGCGGGGCGACTCCGCCCGTCCAAGGCGACCAACGCTCGGCTGCGAGGTTTGTCAGTTCCCCAGAATCCCCATCCGTTTCCCTACGCCGTTGAGGACGGCCAGTGCCTGCTCTAACTCTTCCTTCGTATGCGTCGCGGTCATGATGGTGCGGATGCGGGCTTTTCCCTCTGGGACGGTTGGGAAGGCGATGCCGGTGCCGAGGACGCCTTCTTTGAAGAGCTCGCGGGAGAAGTCCATGGTGAGTTTGCCGTCGCCGATGATGATTGGCGTGATCGGAGTTTCGCTGGCAGGAGTGGAGCGGCCGCCGATGTCGAAGCCGAGCAGACCGAGCTCTTTTTTCCAGAAGCGAGTGTTCTCCCAGAGTTTTTCCATGCGCTCGGGTTCGTTTTCTAACACATCGAAAGCGGCGATGCAGGTGGCTGCTACGGACGGTGGATGCGACGTGGAAAACAAAAATGGGCGGGCGCGGTGGTAGAGAAAGTCGATGAGGTCGCGGGTGCCGCAGACGTAGCCGCCGAGGGCGCCGATGGCTTTGGAGAGTGTGCCGACCTGGATGTCGACGCGGCCGTGCATTTTGAAATGATCGATGGTGCCGCGGCCGTTACGGCCTAGGACGCCCGACGCGTGGGCGTCGTCGACCATCATGATGGCGCCGTATTTTTCGGCTAGGTCGCAGAGGGCGGGCAGCGGGCCGATGTCGCCGTCCATGGAGAAGACGCCGTCGGTGATCAGCAGCTTTTTCCCGGGCTCGTTCTGAATGCTGGCCAGTTGCTCTTCGGCGTGGGCGATGTCTTTGTGGCGGAAGACTAAAATTTTTGCTTTCGAGAGGCGCGCGCCGTCGATGATGGAGGCGTGATTCAGAGCGTCGGAGATGATGAAATCGTCTTTGCCCAGGACCGCTGAGACTGTGCCGGCATTGGCGGCGAAGCCGGACTGGAAGACTACGCAGGCTTCGACATTTTTGAAGCGGGCGATCTTTTCCTCGAGCTCCATGTGAATTTTCATGGTGCCGGCGATGGTGCGGACGGCGCCCGATCCGACGCCGAATTTGCGGGTGGCTTCGAGCGCGGCTTCGCGCAGCTTGGGATGCGTGGTGAGGCCGAGATAATTGTTTGAGGCCAGGTTGATGACTTTCTTGCCGTCGAAGGTGCAGACGGGGGCTTGCTCGTCGTCGAGCACGCGGAGCTTGAAGTGCGTGCCTTTGGCTTTGAGTTCGTTGAGCTGGGTGGTGAGGTAGGAGAGCGGGTTGGTGCGGGTTGCGGTGGTCATATTAAAACCTCGTTAGCGCTTCTCTGCCAGGGGCGAACGCGGGCCCTTGCGCAGTCTAATACGTGAAGACACTGGCCGGGACAATCCTAGGGACGCAATTGACGGATTTTCGGTGGCTCTGTTGATATGACGTCAATGATGTGGTTCAGGCAATTCACTCCAAAGTGGTGGAGCGGTCCCGGATGTTCCTTACGCGCGAAAGTTGCAGTCGAAACGTAATCGAGAAAATGCGATCTTGAATAAACGTTAAACAAGCGGCCTGAGAAGGTCTCGGAACCGTCTCGAGCGACGAAGGACTCATTTCGGACTGAGTACGCAACATAGAAATTCCAAACAAGCTCGAAGAGGCGGCTGTCAGCGGTTGCTTCGATTGGTCGCCAGTCCGTAATCACTGTCCCGGGAAGATTTAGAGAAACCTTCTCACCAATTGCCCCGGCCTCCTCGACGAGAAGGCGGATCCGATTTTCTTGAGGTTCGGAGATTTCCCTCAGGAAAAGATACTTACACGAATCAATCTCGCGAAATAGCTCAGGTAGAACGCTCATTTATCTTTGCCTGGTTAGCACTCTGCGGCCGATTCGTGAATCCGCGGGGAAGAAAATTTAGTTCACACCATCCGGATAAACCAATATCTTGCTGGCTTCGCCGGTTTTCAGGCGTTCCATGGCTTTCGAGAAATCTTTCATGGGGATGCGGTCGGTGATGACCGGGTGCAGGTTGAGCTTGCCCGCCTTCAGCAGCGCGGTCATTTGATACCAGGTCTGGTACATGCGGCGGCCGTTGATGCCTTGCACCGTGATGCCTTTGAAAATGATGTCCTCGGAAAAGTTTACGGAGATGGGCTTTGAGGTCAGGCCCAGGAGGGAAATTCTTCCGCCGCGGCGGATGATATCGAAGGCGGTGCGAATGGAGTCGGGATGGCCGGCCATTTCTAGGACGACGTCGACGCCCAGGCCACCGGTCTTTTCCATAATGATGTCATGCACATTTTCTTTGGCGGGATTCAGGACGTAGTCGGCTTTCATTTCGCGCGCGATGCGGGCGCGGTGCTCGTTGACTTCAATCGCGAAGACCGAGGTCGCGCCCACGGCTTTGGCGACGGCGATGGAGAACAGGCCTATCGGTCCGCAGCCGGTGACGGCGACGCTTTTGGCGGCGATCTCTCCGGCAAGGACGGTGTGGACCGCGTTTCCCAGGGGGTCGAGAATCGACGCGTACTCTTGCGGAATGGCGGGATCGAGCTTCCAGATGTTTGACTCAGGGATGACGACGTATTCGGCAAAGGCGCCGTCGGCGTCGACGCCAATGATTTTTACTTTCTGGCAGATGTGGGCTTCGCCGGTGCGGCACTGCAGGCACTTGCCGCAGGCCACGTGCATTTCGGCGGAAACGAAGTCGCCTTCCTTGACGCTGGTGACCTCGTTGCCGAAGGCGGCGACCTCACCGCAGAACTCATGTCCCGGAATGAGCGGCGGATGAATGCGGTTCTGGGCCCAGCGGTCCCAGTTGTAAATATGAAGGTCGGTGCCGCAGATGGACGCTACTTTTACTTTGACCAGCACGTCGGAGGGTCCGAAGGCGGGAATCTTGACCTGGCGAATCTCCGCGCCCGGCGCCGCTTCCGGCTTGACTACGGCCATCATTGTGCGATCGGTTGTTGTTTGGTCTCTGGTTGAACCAGCCATGATTGCCACCTATGAGTTCGCTACAAAAACTGATGCGAACACAAAACATTTGATTTTAGCACCGCGCGCGGGCAGATCCTCTGCTGGAGGCCTCAATCGTGGGCAGTGCGGTTCTCGAACCCAGCGCTTCTCTTTGCGAGGGTTCGCAGCCGAACTGGCGTTGGTTCTCGAGCAACCCGAAAACTCTTGAGACGGTCGAGTGCACAGAAACCAGCCCCGAGCAGCCGAAATCTGCAAACCACCTTCGCGATAACCGCATCGAAAGAACGTGCCACTGACTTTCAAGGCGAATCTCGAATTCGTGCGGTCCAAGTTCTGCGTCCTTCTTGTGTTTTTTGTCTGCATTGTCGGCGGCAATGCGTCAGGGGCTCCGGTTCAGGTGCGTTATCGGGAAGGCTTGGTGCATGGTTTTCTGGTTCTCAGCACTCTCGAAGGAAACTCTATCGCCGAAGGCGATCTCACTCAGATCGCTCGCGGCGATCAGGTCACAAGTCGCCTCGCCTTTCTTTTTAAGGATGGTTCCCGTCAAGAGGAGACGACCGTCTTTTCTCAACACGGGGCCTTCCATCTCATCAGCTACCATCTTGTGCAGAAGGGACCGGCATTCAAGCAGGCAATCGATCTCTCGCTCGCCTCTTCTACCGGCCAAGTCACGGTCCGCTACACCGACGACGGCCAAGAGAAGCTGGCGAAGGACCAACTCAGCCTGCCGCCCGACCTCGCCAACGGTCTGGTTCCAACATTGATCAAGAATCTTCGTCCGGATTCGCCACCGGTGGAAGTATCGATGGTCGTGGCAACTCCTAAGCCGCGCCTGGTGAAACTTGTCATTACAGCCCAGGGTGCTGAGCCGTTCTCTGTTGCCGGCTCGGCTCGTGAGGCTACGAATTACCTGGTGAAAGTCAAGATCGGTGGAGTCGCGGGCGTGGTTGCGCCAATCGTCGGAAAGCAACCTCCAGACACGCACATTTGGATTCTTGGCGGCGAGGCCCCGGCCTTCGTCAAGTCCGAAGTCGTGTCCTACATGGGAGGCCCCATGTGGCGCATCGAACTGGCCTCTCCCGCGTGGCCCCAGCCCGGCGGCCCAGACGCGAAGGGTGGAAGCACGGCAAAACACTGAACGGATATTCCAGCTCAGACGCACGGCCATAGCACGCCATTACAATAGCTTCGCAATGCGATCCCTTAGTTTGATGGGGCCAAAGTGGAGCGTGCGGTACGCGGTCTCAATCTGCCTGCTGTGCAGTATTGCCTCAACCCAGACCGCATCGTCAGCTCTTCACGCGGAATTCACCCGGCGGCTGGTTGCTGCGGCCATCGAGCGGACGCATCATTCGGTGCGCTACGTTTCGGAGTACGTTCGCATTCCGTATCCGGGTGGGGACGTTCCTGCGGATACCGGAGTTTGCACAGACGAAATCATTCGGTCGTACCGGGCGGTGGGGGTCGACCTGCAAAAGGAAGTTCACGAAGATATGGTGCAGAATTTCGCGGCTTATCCGAACAAGCGGCGGTGGCTGCTGGCGCATCCGGATGCGAATATCGACCATCGGCGGGTTCCGAATCTGATGGTGTTTTTTCAGCGCAAAGGAGAATCGTTGCCCATCACCGATCGCGCGCAAGATTATGCGCCCGGCGACCTGGTCACGTGGGATTTGGGTGGGAATGTGCCGCACATTGGGATTGTTGTCGATCGGAAAGCAGGGAGCGGACGCTTCATGATGGTGCACAACATTGGCGGGGGGCCGCAGATGGAAGACGTGATTTTTAATTGGAAGATTACAGGGCATTATCGATATTTCGGACCTTGAGGATAGGTGCCCTCAGGGGCTGAAGCCCGCGTCTTTTGGATCGGTAAACGGCACGGCTGAAGCCGTGCCCTTCCCGTTGCAACCTCGAGGCAACTCGACTTTTCGCGGCAACGAAGGGCGACGACCGCGGCTAAAGCCGCTTACCAAGGTGGGGTTCTTACGCGGCCCTGAAGGGCCGCTCTTCCACGGTGCTGCATGGAGTTTGCAAGTATCTGTCGGCCACTCGGCTGCTGCGATCGAAAGTGCTTGCGGAATTCTACTTTTCGCTGACGAGGCCTCTGTCTGATTTCGGGGCAACGGTTTTGAATTCTTCTGACTTGCCGCGCGGGATGCTCAGCGTTTTCCATTCGGTCGAGCGCAGGTGCTTGGCCAGAAAAACAATCTGCCCGATGTGCTGAGCGTAGTGCGCGATCTGCCGGTTGATGGCTTGCAGGACGGTGTGCGGCTCGTTGCGGATGGTCACGGTGTGGGTCACGTCTTCTGGCTTGAGCGCTTCGATTGTGATCAGGACGCTGGACCAACCTTCTTCCCACCAGCGCATCACGTCGGCGCGTGTAGTCGTTGCGGTTACTTCGAACTCGCGATCGCGGAAGCGGTCGGGCTTTTCGCCGTCGCTGGTGAGGAAGTCGGTGAAGCGGGAGCGTATGTTGCCGGCCAGATGCTTCACCAGGATTGCGACCGAGTTCGACTCCGGGTCGAGCGTGACGAAGAAATCTTCGTCGCGAAGTTGGGCCATCGCGCCTTCGCCCATGCGCTTGTGGCCGCGCATCTGGCGGCGGGCTTCGTCGAGATAGTGGGCTGCGAGATCGAGGGTCATGAATCGTGCCTCCTGCAGATAATCAGGCGCGGCCCCAGCCGCCGCCGCCCGGAGTTTCAATCGCAATGCGTTCGCCTTTGCGGAGGCGAGTGCTGAACTTGGCTGGCATGGGCTCGACCGAGCCATCATGGCGGGTGATGAAGGTTTTGCCCGGTGCGCCGTCTGATCCTCCGGAGAGTCCCCAGGGTCCGCGGGAGCGGCGGTCGGCTAGCAACGTCACTTCGCAGTCGGTGAGGACCTCGATTTCGCGCACGATGCCGTCGCCACCGGAAAATTTTCCACGGCCGCCGCTGCCGGGACGCAGTGAATACCTTCGCACTCGCAGAGGGTACGCATACTCGAGGGCTTCAGCGGGAGTGTTGAGCGAATTCGTCATGTGGGTGTGCACGCCGGAAATGCCCGGCTTGTCGGGGCGCGCGCCCATGCCGCCGGCGATGGTCTCGTAGTAAGCGAAGGGTTCGCCGGAACTTGGATCGATCCCGCCGATGGTCAGATTATTCATGGTGCCCGCGGCTGCGGCGGGAATGCGATCTGGAATGGCTTGGGCCAGCGCGCGGAGAAGCGTGTCGACGATGCGCTGTGAGGTCTCGACATTGCCTCCGGCAACGGCTGCGGGAGGGCGCGCGTTGACGATGGTGCCTTCGGGAGCGATGACGTGAATGGGGCGCATCAGGCCGGCGGCGGCGGGAACGTCCTCGGCGAGCAGACAGCGGAATACGTAGAAGCAGGCGGAGTAGGTGATGGCGGCCACGGCGTTGATGCTGCCTTCTACCTGCGAGTCGCTTCCGGTGAAGTCGACAGTGACCATGGGTAGTTTTGAGGCGCGTCTGTGACGCGCGACCGGGTCTGAGACCCGGTCCCACACTTTTTTCTGATCCCGCACATTCTTTTGGTCCCAGACTTTTACTTTGACCGCGATCTTTACCGGGCGATCGGTAATGCCGTCGCCATCGAGAAAATCTTCGGCGCGATAATCGCCTGGGGGCACGCGCTGGAGGAACGCGCGCATCAGTTCCTCGGAATAGTTCTGCAGATCGGCCGCGGCGCGGCGGGCGCGCTCTACACCGTAACGCAAACAAACTTCGCGCAGGCGCTCGGCTCCGGTGTGGCAGGCGGCGATCTGCGCGCCGAGGTCGCCTTCGCGTTCTTCGGGAGTGCGGACGTTGTTGAGCAGCAGCGCGAGCACATCGGCATTCAATGCGCCCTGCGTCATCAGTTTCACGGGGGGGATGCGGATACCTTCCTGATAGATTTCGCGGCAGAGGCCCATGGAGCCTGGGTAGGTGCCGCCTACGTCGGCGTGATGGGCGCGGGAAGCGACGTAGAAGTCGGGACGGTTGGCGGTAACAGACTTCTTCTTTCTACGGGTTTTCGCGGGCGAGTTGCCCGCTCCCGCGTGAGGCGCGGCCGCATGAGCCACATAGACCGGCGCGACCAGGGTGATATCCGGCAGATGTGTGCCGCCGCGAAAGGGATCGTTCAGCATGACGACATCGGCGGGCTGGATCGCCCCGTCATCTATGGCGAAGGCTTCAATCGCGGCCCGAACCGACATCGGCATCGACCCGAGATGTACGGGCATGTGGTCGCCCATGGCGATGACTTCGCCGGCTGCGTCAAACACTGCGCAGGAGTAATCGCGGCGCTCCTTGATGTTGGGAGAAAATGCGGTGCGCCGCAGCGCCGCGCCCATCTCTTCGGCAATGGAGTGATACAGGTTCTTGAATATTTCCAGTTCGATCGGATCGCGTCGCATGAGGCGCAGTGTACTGGATTTGCTGACGGGGTGCATGGGGAGAACGGTAGTGGGTTTTGAGCGGGACGGATGCACAACGATACGGGGCCGACGGCATCAGACCTCAGATCTCGGACTTTCAAACGCTCGACTGGAGACCCGGCGTCAGCAAATCGTGGCCCACAGTGCAGAATTCTGTTGACACTTTATTCATACTGCCGCAATATCTTGTGATATAGGGCCTTCCCATACTACGAGTAGGGTTGGTCTTTCAAGAACAAGCTTCAAGAACAAGCTTCAAGAACAAGCTTCAAGAACAAGGGCCCGTAGTTCGCAACCTTTGCAAGGGAAAATCGTTCAACGGAGGAACCTTCATGGCAACGAAAAAGAAGGCAAAAAAGAAGAAACACTAACCGTCAGCGAGGCGCGACCTCGCTAACACCGATTTCTCACTGGCCTCTTAAGAGAAGCACCTCTTAGGGGGCTTTTCCTTTTTGGTGCCAGGAACTTTTGAGCATTGAAATTGTGTTTCGCGAGCCGCGGTGTGTGTCACAATAAGCGAATCGCGCGGTTTTGCACGCGATCGGAACATGGCACAGCGGAAGAAGAGCACGGCGAAGGTCAAGGCGGATGAAGTGCTCATCCCAGACAAGCTTTATTTCCGCATCGGCGAAGTGGCAACGCTGTGCCACTTGCCGGCGTATGTGCTGCGGTTTTGGGAGTCGGAGTTTCCGCAGCTGAAGCCGGTGAAGAGCAGCACTGGGCAGCGCATGTACCGTAAGCGGGATGTGGAAAGCGTGCTGCGCATCAAGCAACTGCTCTATGAGCAAGGATTCACCATCTCCGGCGCGCGGCAGCAACTGCGCGCGGAAAGCAAGACCGACAAAGGGCAGGCGGCCATTCCGTTCCCCTCGCAGTCGGCGTCGGAAATTCAGCACATCCGGCAGGGGCTGAGAGAAATTCTGAATCTGCTGTCGACGCGGCGCACGGGATAATCGAGCCCACCCGTCACCATCGAACTACGGTTTTTTTCCAGGCATCCACTCTGGTTTGAAATCAGAATTCGCGAGCCATTCCACAGGGTCGACCATGGAGGCGATTGCGTGCTCCATGTGCTTGAAATCGATATGGGCGAGATCGTCGCTCGGGCGGTGGTAGTCGCCGTGCAAGCCGTAGCTGGAAACGGTCTGCGCGATGATGCCGCGCTTGGCGAGGGCAAAATTATCGGAGCGCCGGAAGAACTGCTGCGCGGGATGCGGATCGGCGACCAGCTTTGCGCCGCGCCGTGCGAGCTCGGGGCCGAGGTTCGTGCGATCGAAGCCAGTCAGCCAGAGTTGGTCAGGTTTGACCGCGGGATCGGGACGGCCGATCATTTCAAACTCGAGATTGGCGACGATGTGATCGAGCGGCAGCGGCGGGTGACGGAGAAAATATTGATCGCCTTGTCCCCCGGTCTCTTCGCTGCCGAAGAGAACGAAAAGAACGGTGCGTTTCGGGTGCGGCCCGGCCGCCAGAGCGCGGGCCAGTTGCAGAACGGCGACGCAACCAGAGGCATCGTCGTCGGCGCCGTTGTAGATGCTGTCGCCATTCACGGGCCGTCCCACTCCCAAGTGATCGAGATGAGCGGTCAGCAGGATGACCTGGTCTTTTAACTTAGCGTCGCTGCCGGCGAGAACTCCGATGACGTTGCGGGTGTGCCAGGGCCGAGGGCCTCCACGAAAGTTGACCGTGGTGGAGACGTCCTGAATGAAGTCGCCGTTGTCGCCAAGCGGAGAGATTCCCATCTGCCGGAGTTCGTCGGCTAGATAGGTCGCTGCGCGCAATTCGTCGGCAGTGCCGCTACCGCGGCCCTGCATAGCGTCGCTGGCCAGCGTGCCGAATTCGTCGGCGATTTGAGCAGCGGGGGTATCGGAAGTTTGCGGCTGCTGGGCGAAGGTGGGGCTCCCCAGCGCGAACAGGCAAATGCTGACAGCGGCGATGACGCGTCTGTCGCAGTTCACATTTCCTCCGAGGGCGAGCCGTAGTATACGTCTTCACTGTCGCTGTGAGAGACGTACCGACGAGCTCGTTCAAATTTGAACCTGGAAACTTGAACCCGGCAACTTGAACCCAGGTTGCCATCTGGCCTAGAATCGCTGCGCTATGGCTTCGGAGCCACTGGAGATCGAGCGGCTGGATCGGGGAGTGCTGAGCTTTCGCGGTCCGCTCACGATGGAGAACGTGTCGCCGTTCTTGAATGCGGTGCGCCGCGAAGACGCTCCCACTATGATTCTGGACTTCACCAACGTTCCCTATCTCGATTCGTCCGGGCTGGGATCGCTGGTAAGCGCATGCACGACCTGCGCCAAGGCCGGGCGGCGCATGGCACTGACGGGTGTGAACAAGCGCGTGCTCAAGGTTTTCGAGATCACCCGCGTCGAGCAAATCTTCCTGATGTTCCCCACTCTCTCCGATGCGCTGGAAGCTTTTACCAACGCCGGCACGGCGTAACGAGCCGCGCCAAGGCTGAGCTGCTCGAGGAGAGGGTTCTTGGTGTGGGGACGACGCTCATCGACCGCGCTGCAGGCGGGTTCCGGGTCGTGCCATGGGAGCGGCCGTGACTTGCGCCGAATTTAGCCTGCTTCACGCCGCGCGTATGGGATTCGGCTTCTTTGAGCTTCCGGCATTCACCGCGTCGAGGCGAATGCGCGTGACCCGGCCCGTTTCCTGTACCAGATCGCTTGTGAACTTGCCGCCCTCGCCGGCCATGACTGAACCGGCGGCCAGCGCGAAACGCAACGCGTCGGCCTGATCGTCAAAATACAACACTACTTGTCCCGACATATTACTTCTCCCCGGGCTCGGAAGCCCTCAGTCGCGAGCGGTGCGACCTGCAAAAAATCATGTTGGCCAGCTCTCTCAAAGATCCCAAACTCTCAAAGACAGATCCGAGCGAAAACGCCGGCATTGGACGAGAGCGGCGGCCATAGCTTTCCTGATTCTCCGAGCGATTCCACGCGGAGTCAAAGTGATTCTTTTGGTTCCACATACTCGGTAGACCATCCCCGAAAAGAAGGCAACAATGAGACGAAGGACCCGCCGACTTCTGGCTATCGTGTTCCATGTGCTTCGATGCGGGTGCGGAAGTATACTGCTGCAGTCATGCCCGTTCTCATTTCGATGCTGCGCGGTGTCAACGTTGTCGGTCGCAACAAAATCAAGATGGACGCCCTGCGTGCCGTCTACGAATCGCTAAAGTTCGAAGATCCTCGCACCTTCATTCAGAGCGGCAATGTAATCTTCCGGAGTAAGGGAAAAAACTCGCCCGCATTGGTGAAGAGAATCCAGGATGCAATCGAGGGCGAGTTCGGCTTCCGTCCTGCGGTCATCGTTCGCACACCTGACGAACTGAGACGCGCCATCGCAGACACTCCCTTCCCGAGCCATCGCAACCTCCATCCGAGCAAGATTCTGGTAACTTTCCTCGCGGGCGAACCCGGGCCAGAGGCGCAGGCCACGCTACTCATGCTGAAGGGGCGGCATCCCGAGGAGTTGCATCTGAGAGGGCGCGAACTCTATATCTATTTTCCCAACGGCGCCGGCCAGACGAAGCTTCCATGGTCATCGGTCGAGAAATTGTTGAAGGTTACCGGTACCGCCCGGAATTGGAATACGGTCACCAAGATGCTGGCGATCGCGGAGGAAATGGAGAAGCCAGTCTAGTGCCGTGACGACCTTAGCCGTTCCACACTCACAAATTCTCATCGTAGTCCTGGATGAACCGATTGGGGAGATTGTTGCCGCTATGTTGCGGACGGCGGGCTACGAATGCAATGCGCTTTCGGAGCACAAAGCGATCTTGCGAGTGTTGAAGCGAATTGGAAAATACAATTTGCTGTTGTGCCAGGTCTCTGCGTTGGAAAAAGAGGAAAAACTGCGCACCTGGGCGCTGGGCGCGGGAAAAGCGATTCCGATCGTTGCATTTGCCGCTCGGAGCCCGGAAGATATTCCCAAGGTAATTTACGAACGCTGCAATTTCCTTCAAGTCCCGTTCGACCGGGAGCAACTCCTGAAGATTGTTCGCGAGACACTGAACAGCGATAAGGAGAAATGAGAGCGCCAGCGAAAGGGCGGGAATCTGGTCGAGACCCCATCACGCGTGAGGCTGCTGGACAGTCACTAGAAAACAGAAATGGTCGGGACGGGCAGATTTGAACTGCCGACCCCTCGCACCCCAAGCGAGTGCTCTACCAGGCTGAGCCACGTCCCGACGAGGAAGGATTCCGCGGATGCTGCGGTCGCTGTGAGGCAACCTGTCAGCTTACAGCGGAGGGGTTCACTCAAAGATTCTACACTACCGCGCTCGCATCTCGCGCGTTGTCATCCTGTCTCTAACGACGGTGGCGCGTGTCAAGCGCTTTTGTTCGACACGCAGGCGTTGACGCTTTTGGTTTTTCAGAAGCGCCATTTCGCTCTTCTTCGAAAGGCTTTGTACTTTCCCAGACCAAGGCCGTCACTCTCTTGAATCGTGCAGCGGGACTCGTCCGGTCCCACCATCCATCTCTTCGGGACTTGCGCCCATGATTCTCACTGCGAACTCCCCGCTGTCCAGGGAGGCTGGCTGCCCACTCAAACGCTCGGCTTCTGCTTGCCGGCCACAGAATGACTCGGGCTCACCAGCATGACCGCCTGATGCAGTTGCGCGTACGTCCATCCCTCGCGCAACATCAGGTACAGCCGCGTGGCCAACTTCCTGGCCACCGCCACTTTCGCGACGCCACGATTCTTGCGCGCCGCCAGGCGGCGATAGAAACGTTTCAGCTGCGCATCGTAGCGCGCCGCCGTCTGTCCCGCTTCCACCAGCAAAAAGCGCAGAAACGAACTGCCCTGTTTGCTGATCCTTCCCAGCCGCTGTCTTCCCCCGCTGGAGGCTTCGCTCGGAATCAGCCCGAAATAACTCCCCACCTGCTTGGCCGATTCAAACCGCTCCGCCGGTCCCAGCGTCAGCACCACCGACAACGCCGTCACCGGCCCCACTCCCGGATGCGTCATCAGCCGCTCCGCCTCCGGCCGCCGCCGCGCTTCTTCCGCCACTCGCCGGTCCAGTTCGCCGATCTCCGCTTCCAACCCGTCGAGCCCTTCCAGCAACCGTTTTCGCCGCTCCGCTGCGTACGGCAGCAAAGGCAATTGCTCCAACTCCACCCGCCCCGCCTGCGTCCACAGCTTCCACTTCTTCTGCACTCCATGACTCAGCGCCATGGCCTGCAGCTGGTTCTTGGTCCGCGTTCGCGCCTGCACCTGCTTGTGCCGATGCACCAGCAACTGCCGCACATCCCGCTCCTCCAGGCTCGGCACCCAGATCCGCGGAAACCGATCCTCCACCAGCAACTTCAGTATGTGCTCCGCGTCCCGCCGGTCCGTCTTCTGCCGCCGCACCACCGCCGCCCGCACCGCCGCCGCATCCCCCATCCATAGTTCGAATCCCAGCTCCGCCAGCAGCCGCTCGAACCATGGATAGTGCCCGCAAGCCTCCATCCCCACCCGCACTTGCCGCCCCCCCAGCGACCGGTAAAACTCTTCCGCCTCCGTCCGGTGCGACAAACCTCTTTCTTCTATCTCTCCCGTTCGGTTGTCAAAGATCGCGACCTGCTGAAACCCAGGATGAAAATCACAGCCTATAATCAGCATGACGTTGGCTCCTCTCACGAGCCTTGGTCTTGTTCATCGCAACCAATCTACTCGCTGCGACCAGCCAACGTCGTTATGCAATCAAACGCCGGCGAAGCCGGGGTGAGGGACCTTGCCTGGGCTGGAGGCTTCGGTGCTGTGGATGGGAAACTCGAACGGCGCATGCGGCATGGGCATTCTCTGCTGCTGTGTTGCCGCTGCAGGCGCATCGTACGGTCCCTCGGAGGGCCTCGCCCTCCTCAGCATGACATCAGGATTACATGAGCGGGAACATCAGGGAAGGAAAGTGTAGGGGCCTAGCCCAACTTGCGGTCGGGCTGGTACCGGTGTCGTTGATACCATCCGTAGCTCAGGTCTTTCCACCTTGGATTGGCTGATTCGATCAGGTTGATTTTCTCTTCGCGCCGCCAGGCTTTCATTTCTTTTTCCCGCCGGATCGCCGTCATCACCGACTCGTGGCGCTCAAAGTAGAGGAGATTCGTTACGTTGTACTTGACGGTGAATCCTGCGAAGGCGTGCGTCTTGTGCTGGAAGACTCGCCGCTCGATAGTGCTGGTCATTCCGATGTACAGGACGCGGCGTTGGCTGCTCAGGATGTAGACGTAGTAGAGCTTGGGCATGTTTCCAAGGATGCGGTTTTTGACATTGAGGGTCTAGCTCAAACTTCGTATTTAGAGGTGAACAGTTCCAAATAAGGAACTTGAGTTTGTCATCCTGAACGGCGGCGGAGCCGACGTGAAGGACCTTACGTGGGCTGAATGCTTCGGTGCTGTGGGTGGGAACTCCTGCGGCGCTTGCAGCGTGGGTGTTCCCACCGGCGCTATTGCCGCTGCAGGCGCATCATATGGTCCCTCGGACGGCTTCGCCCTCCTCAGGATGACAGCGGTTTAAGGATCTATCTTGCTTTCAGGATGTCGGATAGCAAATCTGGCTTTGATTCGTCGCGCACCAGGTGGGGATATTTTTCGCCGCCGTGGTAATCGATTTTGTAGGTCTTGTAGTAGTCGGTGTTCTCGACCAGGAGTTCGATGGGCGCGGTGCCGTATTTCGCGGCCTTCAGCGCGTCTTTCAGGACTTCGGGAGAAAAGCGGCGGCCGTTGACTGCGACCAGCTTCATTCCCGGGCCAATGCCGGCAAGCGCTGCGGGCATGCCTTCGATGGTGTCGGCGATATTGCCGTCGGCGCCGAGTTCGAGGCCGAGCGAGTAGCGCGTCCCGACGGAACGGCGGCCGCGCCCGCCTTCCATCGGTGAAGGGTTATCGTCGTACACGACTTTCCATCCGCTGCCTTCGACGCCGCCGAGCGGTGCGCCGGGTCCGTGGTTGGTGAGGCGCTCAGTCCAGAAGCGGCGCCAGTCGTAGGGTGCGATTTGGTTCAGGGCGTTGACTACGTCTTCGAAGGTGTAGGGTTTGAGCATCGGTCCGGTGGTGGGCGCGCCGTGGAAAAGGCGACAGAAATCGTCGATCGACTTGGCGCCCTTGGTTTGTTGACGGATGATCACGTCAACCCAAAGCCAGTTCAACGTGTCTTCTTCGTAGAAATCGACGCCACGCCGCCATGATTCCCAGGCGCGAGGCGAGAAATAAAGTTCGGGTGCGGCGTCGGCGGTGTCTTGCAGGTTACGCCATTCGCGGCCGGGCAGGTGATCGAGCGCGGCGGCTGTGATGGCCAGGCTGTCACGATCCTGGTCGGCGGTGAGCAGGCCACTGCGGGCGGTGAGCACGAAGCCGAGATAGTTGGTGAGGCCTTCGTAGACCCAGAGCAGGTCGTCTTGCATGGGCTGCTGGTAGTCGGGCGTGGCGAGGCCGGCGGGACGGCGGAACTTTCCGTTCCAGGAGTGGACATATTCGTGGGGCAGAAGTCCGGAGGACTGCTTGCGCGCAGTTTCGTCGACGAGGGCGTTCTCACCGACGCGGCTGTCGTCGGATTCGTGATGCTCCAGGCCGAAGTGGGCGACGTGATCGCTGAGCGTGTAGAGGAAGTGGTAGTCGCGATAGTGGTGGGCGCCGAAAAGTTTTTGCGCCTGGTCAACCAGACTCTTGTAGTGATCCCAAACTTCCGGCGGAGCGTCGAGGGCGGCGGCGCTGTCGGCGGCGATATCCATCTCGGTGACGGGATCCTGGGCTAGAGGGACGACTTTGAGGAATTCTCCGGCGATTACTGGCGAGTCGACCAAGGTTGTGAGGGAGACGGTAGCGAAGTGGATTTCGTTTCCGGTTTGGCTCAAGATGGGAAGCGGCGTGCCGAATTTCCAGCCGTCGGGAAGTTTGAGGCTGGCGGAGTAGTTGATGTCGTCGGCTTTCCAGCCCTTGGGATAAAGCAGGACCTGGTTCCAACTGATGATGGCCAGTTTGTCGGTGGCGGAGGAACCGGCGGAGAATCCGCCTTCGAAAGTTGCGGGAGAAAGGAAGTCGAGTTCGGCGGCAATTTCGGTTACGCCCGCCGGGACTTCGACGTGGAGGGTGAAGCCGTCGTCGAGAGCACGGCGCCATTTTAGAGTCTTGCCGGCGGCGGAGAATTTCAGGCCGGCGAGATCGATGACCGGGCCGTCGGGGGCGTGTTCGCCCGGAATCCACTTCGGATAGTAGAGCGTGAGGTCGCCGGGCGTGGCGGGAATTTTCAGTGAGGCGTGGAAGATTTTTCGGGGAGCGTGCGTTGCGTCGACTGAGATGGTGACGGTGGGCGCCGTTGCGGCGAACGCGGAAACGGCCACGAGTGCGATGCAGACTGCTCCCAAGGTTTTTGCGGGTTTCATTCCTATGAGGCCCCCGATGTGTAGCGAAGTGATTCGGTGCGAAGTTGAAACTATAGCAGCCCGAGCCGTGCGCTGGACAGATGGACGCAGCGCCAAGGTCAGGGAATGAGAGGTGGTAGGATGCCTGGAATCCAACAAGGAAGGAGCCGCGATGAGCATTACCTTCCCGATAGTCGTCTGTCTCATTGGAGCTGTTGCCGACTTTGCTCTCTGGGCGAAGCTGCGTTACTTTCGAGTGGCGGAGAAACCGCCCGCATCCCGCGCGGGACTATCGCTCGAGGAGAGGCAGCGAAAGATCACGATAGGGAGGAGGGTCCTTTTTGCTTCCGGATGTTTGATGTTGGGCGGAGCAGTCTTTCTTGCGTGGCTGGCAAATTCAAGATGAGACGCGACCTGCTGCTATGATTCCGCAGATGGCGCGGCGCGGGAAATTTATTACGTTCGAAGGGCTGGATGGAACCGGGAAGAGCACGCAGATGCGGAAGCTGGCGGCGGTGATGCGCGCGGCGGGACATAAAGTGGTTGAGACGCGCGAGCCGGGCGGAACGGCCACGGGAGAAAAGATTCGCAAGGTGCTGCTCGATTCCGGGACGGCGGGGCTGGCGCCGCTGGCGGAGATGGCGCTGATGTTCGCGTCGCGGGCGCAGCATATCGCCGAGGTGATTGAACCGGCGCTGGCTGCGGGGAGCATTGTGCTGTGCGATCGATTTACGGATTCAACCGAGGCATACCAGGGCAGCGGGCGGAGGCTGGGAAGTGACGCGGTGCGCGAGTTGCATCGAGTGCTATGTGGGAATCTGCAGCCTGACTTGACGATCCTGCTGGATTCGGACGCGGCGGCCAGCGTGAGCCGGGCGCGGAGAAGGAATAAGCGTACATCGAAAACCGCGAGCCGCGGACACGGCGACGAGAACCGGTTTGAGCAGGAGACGCGGGCGTTCTTTGCGCGGGTGCACGAGGGGTATGTGGCGATCGCGAAGCGGGAGCACGCACGGGTCACGGTGGTGAATGCGCGTGGGACGCCGGGGCAAACACACGCAAAGATTGTCGAAGTCGTGCGGAGGAAGTTGAAGTTGTAGGAGAGGAGAGGGAACCAGGCGAAGATGAACTACGGGCGTTGATCCGGCGTTGTTTGAGACGCCACAAAGCCCTTGTGTGTGAACTCCTCGCGAGGCCGCTCGCTGAGCTGGACTGAAAGGGATCCTTTGACTGCGCTGTCGTCCGCTTCGCGCACGACAGCTTCGCTCAGGATGACAGAGGACGCTTTGGGAAGAGAGGGCAAGCGTGTCGGTTAGCCGGCGGCGGTTTCTCGAGAGTGCGGCCTTGAGCCTGGTCGCGGCGAAAATCGTGCCCGCCGCAGGGGGACGCATGTCGCAGAACTCTCCCACTTCGGTTGCCGTCGCCGATCGGAAGAAGGCTTACGGCTCGGGTTATTTCGGCGAGTGGATTCAGGATGAGTTTGGACTGCCGGCGTTTCACTACACCTGTGATCAACTCAAAGATCCGAAGGCTGTGACCGAGGTGAATCCGGGGATGCTGGCCGCGACGGAACACATTCACCAGGTGGGGAATGATCGCATTGTGGCGATCGCGTCGAACTACGGCCACGTTCGGGTGCGGCAGGATGAGGGCGCGCCGAAGCTTTTGAACGACTACGCACCGGAGCGCGGATGTTTTGGCGGCGGGTTCGGATATCTGACTGACGGGACGACGTCGCTGAGCACGTTTTATCGCGGCGACGGCACTGGCGGCAACGCTGACAGCTTTAACCGCGTTTTTGGGATCGGATATTTCCGCAAGAAAGTTTCAGGACACGGATACGCGGTGGATCACACGATTTTCGCGCCGTTTGGCGATGATCCCGTACTGCTTTCGCAGGTCACGATTACGAACGCGGGTGTGGCGGAAAAGAATCTGCGCTGGATCGAATATTGGGGATGCCAGGTTTATCAGTTCTCGTTCCGGGCGTTCATCGAGCTGTATGCCGGAAAGAGCATGCACGAGTCGCGGCGAGATTTTGGGGCGCGCTTCGCGCATCACTTTCGCGCTGTCGCCGGCGGCTCGGGCCTGATTGAGAGCAAGGAGTTTCTGGGCCGTGATCCGGCGGAGGAGCAACGGTTTCAAGGGGCGGTCGCGTCTTTTGAAAAAAATCCGAATGTGTTTCTGACGCCGCCCGACCCGAAGGCTCCGAAGCGGTCCGCTTTCGACGACCTTAATCCTCCGCCAACATTTCTGATCTCACTGGATGCTCCGGCGAGCGGGATGACAAGCAACGGCAAGGGATTCTTCGGGGCTGGAGGCACCAATCTTCCTGCTGGGCTGGAGCGTGAACTCGATGGGGATCTTTCACAAACCGGGCCGGAGAGTGCGCTGCTGCTCGAACGGAAGTTTTCGCTCAAGCCCGGCGAGAGCCGCACGCTTACTTTTCTTTATGGCTACCTGTCCTCGGACACCGATTTAGATTCTCTGGTTACGAAATACCGCAAGAGCGCGGCTGGCGCGCTGCGCGAATCCTGCGATCAGTGGAAAAAGCGCGGGATGCGGTTCAGCACGCCAGAAGAACCGTGGGTCGAGCGCGAGGTTGCGTGGAACCACTACTACTTGCGCAGCGGATTTACCTACGATGATTTCTTCAAACAGCACATCGTTTCGCAGGCCAGCATTTACCAGTATGTGATGGGATTCCAGGGAGCGGCGCGCGATCCGCTGCAGCATGCGCTGCCGTTTTTGTTCAGTGATCCCGAACTGGTGAAGGAAGTTCTGCGCTACACGTTGAAGGAAGTACGGCCCGACGGATCGATTCCTTACGGCATCGTAGGGCATGGCATGCCGATGCCGACCACCAGCGACAATTCCAGTGACATGCCGATGTGGTTGATCTGGGCAGTCAGCGAATATGTTCTGGCCATACGCGACGTTGGATTCCTGGACTCGGATGTAGTCACACTCTACGGCGAGAGCGCGGGGCGCGATTCGGTGCGCAATCTGCTGGCGCGGTGTTACCGGCGTCTGACTGACACGGTGAAAACCGGAGAGCACGGCTTGATGCGGATGCTGCAGGACGATTGGAACGACGCGCTGGTGAATGCGTGGACGACGCAAGCCGAGTCAAAAGAGGTGGTGGAGAAAAGCGAGAGTGTACTGAACTCCGCGATGGCCGCGTACGTTTTCGACTACTACGCGCGGCTGCTGACGTATGCCGGAGTTGATGAGGGGCTGACTTCGGCGATCCGGCAAAAAGCCGAGGATCACCGCCGGGCGGTGCAGGCGCAGTGGACGGGCCAGTGGTTTCGGCGTGCGTGGCTGGGGTCGACCAATGGCTGGCTGGGCGAAAAATGCATGTGGATCGAGCCTCAGCCCTGGGCAATCATCGGTGGGAGCGCGAATGAGGATCAGGCGCGCACGCTGATCGGGAACGTGGATCGAGAGCTGCGCCAGGTGTCGCCGATTGGGGCGATCCAGCTTACCGCCGGACCGGACCAGGAGCAGCGAGGGGCATGGAAGTCCGAGCCGGGAACGCAGTCGAACGGCGGTGTTTGGCCTTCCCTGAATCAGACGCTGATTTGGGCGCTGGCCGGCGTCGATGGCGCGATGGCGTGGGATGAGTGGAAGAAGAATTCGTTCGCGCGGCACGCGGAAGTGTATCCCGAGATTTGGTACGGAGCCTGGAGTGGGCCAGATGTGCTGAATTCGGCGTTGAGTAAACATCCGGGTGGCACCACCGGAGGGAAGCCGTTTGGCTGGACGGATTTTCCGGTGCTTAACATGCACACGCACGCATGTCCCCTGTATGCGCTGACGAAGCTGATCGGGCTGGAGTTTACTGAATCGGGCATTGTTCTGGCGCCGAAGTTGCCACTGGCTTCTTTCCGCTTCGAATCGCCTTTGTTGGGATTGATCAAGTCCGCGGACGGCTATGAGGGGTGGTACAACCCCAGTTCTCAAACTACATACACAGTCCGCCTGAAGATTTCTGCGGAAGTGGCGAAGCGTTTCTCGCGGGTCGAGGTGAATGGAAAGAAGATCCGGGCGCAAATGGTGGATGGAGCATTGGAAATGCGAGGGCAAGGAGGCGCGGGAACGGCGCTGCACTGGTCGGTTCGTCGAGGATAAAGATATCGATGCCTTTCTCTGATTTTTACGGCAACTCCGAAGTTGTCCATCGTCTGCGCGATATGCTGGCGCGCGAGCGCTTTCCGCATGCCGTAGTGCTTGCGGGCGGGCAGGGAGCGGGGAAGTACACGTTGGCTCTGATGCTGGCGCAGGCCCTGAATTGTCTTGCTCCCACTCAGACTGACGGCCTGCCCGATTTCTGCGGGAAATGCGTCAACTGTATTCGCATCGCACAAGCAGCGGATTTGGATGCGCGTTTTGCCGAAGCTGTTGAGGCGCGCGAGAATCTGCGCGAGACTGATAAGAAAGAAACGCGGCTGTTTGTACAGACGCATCCCGATGTCCTCATTATTCCCCCCGATCCACCGCAGATGATGATCAAAGTTGATCAGGTGCGGCGAGTGATTGAGACGATCTACTACCGGCCGGCGGAGGGTCGGGAGCGGGTTTACATCTTTACGGATTCGGCGTTCATGAAAGAAGCGGCGAATTCGCTGCTCAAGGTGTTGGAGGAGCCGCCGGAGTTCGCCACGATTTTTCTGCTGACGGAGAATCCGGGCGAGCTGCTACCGACGATTCGTTCGCGATCGATGGTGTTTACTCTGGGCGCGTTGCCGGCGGAGGAGATTGAAAACTATTTGTCCGAGCACCGTCCTGAATGGAAGGCGGCGGAGCGGGCGTTGGTGGCCCGTTTGTCGGAGGGGGCGGTGGGACGGGCACGCGGGTTCGATCTGGCCGCGTACGTGGCAGCGCGCGCACATGCGCTCGCCATTCTGAACTCGGCTTTGCGGAATGGGGAACACAGCGAACTGTTCAAGGTGACTGAGTCCTACCGGCCGGGCGCGGAAGGTCGAGAGAAGACCGAGCAACTGATTCGGACGCTCTATTCGTTGTTGCGTGATCTGGCGTCGATTGAAGCGGGCGCGCCGGAGTTGATTCGTAATACTGACATTTCTGCCGAACTGAAGCGGCTGGCGGAGTCGGCCGACTTCGAGTGGATCACTGCGGCGTCGGACCGGTTGGCTGAAGTGGAGCGGGGCATGCGGCGGAATCTGTTGCGGTCGTTGTCGCTAGACGCGTTCGCAGCGGCGTTGGAGAAGTAGGCTTTCGTAGTCGGCGAGAAGTGCGGCGGTGAGCGTCGGAAATCATCGGCATCGGCTGGAGATCATCGGACTACGATCCGGCGGTCGAAGCTACCGATGCATGCTGCTCGAGCCACTTCAGCCTCGGGCCAGCTGCCACAAGGGCAAGATTTCCGGCGCACGTGGAAGTGTAATAGCCCCCACCTGGGGCGGGGAACAGGAACAAGAGATACTCGGCACCTTGAGTGAAATGGAGCGCACAGTCAGTAGATGTAGAAATTGAAATCGTCTTCGGGACGTCAGCCTTCCACGCCCGGTCGACGGCTACAGTGGCAGTCCATCCATCTCCCTTGGCATTGGCGTGCACTTCGACAACCTTCCCGGTAACCACGAATTGTGCTCTCTTGTAGTAGGTTGCGGATGAGACATGTTCGGGGCACCGGCATGCCGATGCCTTTACCGGCGCCAGGAGCAGGAATGCGGCCAGCCCGGTGAGGGCACAGGCTAATTTTCTAAGTGCCGGCCGTGGCATCGAACTCCATTCGGGGGAAAGCCCATAGAAACTTACCTCTAAACCCTAGGCGTAGCGTGGTCCATTGTCGTCCGGTTCAGCGGGGTTTCTTAAACCGACGGCTCCGGCACGGAAGAGGCCCTTCAGACCACAACAGTTCAAGGTGTTCTCCGCGTCTATGCTTGGGCTGCCGCCGGCCCCGTTGACGTGGGCTAGTTCGTGCACCAGGGTCGCAGCTACGCTCCACCGTCCGACTTTGAACTCACTCGCTCCTACCGTAATTTCTTTGCCACCCACACTGTCGGTTGCGCCGCTGTCGGGCCCCGATGGGTCGAAGCTGATGAACACGGTCGCGTCGTCGAAAACTTCCTGGAAGGTTCGGCCCCCGGGAAGCCTCTTGAAGCAGTCATTACACGGGCGCATACCGCGAATATTGTGCTTCAAGATGAACAGCGCAGCCTTCAGAGTAGCGAGAATTTTATCGTCTGTGTACGGGTCCCAGGTTGTTCCGTCCGGGTCCGGAATAGGACCGGTATGGCCATCGCCCGGCAGATGAATGGTCGGCATGGGTGCCTCCCTAAAGCGCGCAAAGGATACCACCACCACCTTCAAGTTGCGAGCCTTTTCTGGATGAATTTTCCACAGCCAGACGGCCCGGCGCCACCGGGAGAACCTGTGAAGTAGGCGCTCGAGAGTGGTGTCATTCCTGTGATCGTTACTCTAATCCGCTCGCAAAGATTTCATGGGATCAATGGACGCGGCGCGGCGTGCCGGCAGCAACGAGGCTGCCATGGCCAGCATCAGCACGAGCAGTGCGGCCAGCGTCAGCACCAGCGGGTCAAAGGGGCTCACGTCGAATACCAGCGTTTGCAGCAGCTTCGACGCGGCGGCTGCTCCCAGCAGTCCGAGAGCGCAGCCTGCCAGGGCGAGCTTGGCTGCGGACTTGAAGACCAGGCCGAGGATTCCCGACCGTTGCGAACCTAGAGCCATGCGGATGGCCATCTCCTGTTCTCTGAGCGCAGCCGAGAACGCGATCACGCTGTAGATGCCGAGTGCCGCGAGCAGCACGGCCGCGATGGCGAACGAGGAGATGAGGACTGTGTTAAAGCGGCGTTCGTTTTCGCTATCGGAAACCGTTTGCTGCATACTTTGCACCTGGGTGAGGGGCAGCTGAGCATCGATCGAGCGGACGGTCTGGCGAAGCGTATTTGCCATCTGCTCGGGTTCCATCGCGGTGCGTAGGACGATGTAGCCTCCGTTGCCCTGTAAGTCCCCCGGGGAGGCAAAGGTGCCCAAAGATTTTTCAAACTGGTCGATGGGCGCGTACCACTGCTCTTTGTCGGGGACGTCGGGCGAAGACTCCTTCACGTCGGCGACTTCGCCGACAATCGTAACCCAGGGCGTTGGCGACTCCTGCATGCCAATGCGCAGACGCTTGCCGATGGCGTTCCCGCCGGGCCAGAAATGTTCGGCAAACTTGTGGTTCACAATGGCAACCAGCTGCGAGTTCTCGTTATCGGCGGGCGTGAGCAAGCGGCCCGCCAGCAACGGGGTTCCCATCGCCTGCATGTAATCGCCCTGAATCTGGATCGGGGTAGCCAGGTTCAAGTTCGCGTCTTTTGGCGAAACGTAGCCTTCTGCGATGAACGTGCTGTTGCCTTGGCTGCCCGCGGCCGGCAGAAATGAAGTAAGCCCGACGGAGTTCACGCCGGGAAGCTGGCGCAGGCGGCGAATGAGTTCCTCATTGAATTGATCGACGGAGGACTGGGTGGGATACTGTTGCCTCGGCAGCGAGTAGGAAGCTGTGAGGACATGGTCGGGGCGAAAGCCGAGATCGACGGCGCGCATTTTCTCAAAACTGCGCAAGAGCAAGCCGGAACCGACCATGAGAATTAAAGCAATTGCAATTTCGCCGATGACCAATGCGGAACGCAGCCGGGCGTGGGCCCCACCGGCCGTGCCCGTGCGCCCGCCTTCCTTAAGGGTGTCATTCACGCTGGTGCGGAGGGCGGCGAAAGCGGGAGCCAGGCCGCAAATCAGGCCAGTCAGCGCGGCCAGGACAATGCCGAACGCGATTACCTGCCAGTCTAGGGAGATCTCATCAAGACGGGGCAAAGTCTCCGGCAAGCGGCTGACGCCGATGCGCACGGCGATGGCGGCCAGAGCCACGCCGAGCAAGCCTCCGCTCACGCTCAATACCAGGCTCTCAAGAATCGCCTGCCGCAGCAGCGCCCCCGAAGGCGCTCCCAGCGCCCGGCGCACGGCAATCTCTCGGCGGCGCCGGATGGCTCGTACTAAAAGCAATCCCGCCAGATTCGCGCAGGCGATCAGCAGCACCACAGAAATTGCCAGGAACAAGGTGCGCACCAGTTGACGCGCCTGGGAAACGGTTTCTTCATGCAACGAATGGACTATCGCTCGTATGCGCAGGCTCGCCATAGCTGCGGGGTAGTTGCGCATGGTTTCTTCGGCCACGCGCTCGGCATCGCTCTCCGCCTGCTTCGCGGTAATCCCCGAGCTGAGCCGACCGACCATGCTGTAGCTCCAGTTCGCCCCGGCCGCCAGGGAACGCTCTTGCTCGGTGAAGCTCATCGGAACCCATAGCTCGCTCGAGTTCAGGTGCCCCGGCATCAAGGGAAATTCGAAGTTGCGGGGCATGACGCCGATCACAACGTACGGCTTGCGGTCGAGCAGGATCTTTTTTCCCAGTACTCCCGGATCGCCGTGGAGGCGGTCTTGCCAGAGTGAGTAGCTTACGACCGTTACGGGCGCTTGCTGGTCGTCTTCCTGCTGGGTAAAGAATCGCCCCATCAGAGGTGCGACCGCCAGAGCCGGGAAGACCCCACCCGAGAGGCGAGAGGCATTGATTTGTGCCGGCTCACCCACTCCGGAGAGTTCATAAAAAGTTGGCTTGTACGCGCCCAGGCTCTCGAAGCTATGGGTATCGCGGGTGTAGTTCTGAATGTCGGGAGCGGTGACCCCGGCCTCGCCGGATCCTCCCACATCGGCTCCCTGCAGAATGTCGCCCAGCGAGACCAGCTTGTCGGGATGCGGAAAAGGAAGCGGCCGCAGCAGGACGCTCTCAACCACCGAGAAGACGGCGGTCGTGGCCCCAATTCCGAGAGCGAGCATAAGTACGGCCGTTGCCGTGAAGCCGGGCGCCTTCAAGAGATGGCGAATGGCAATCCGAAGGTCTTGGAATGGCATGAGCAGCGGTTCCCTGGAAGCTGAAGTAAAGGATTATGAGCACCTGAATATCCAGATACGGTTCGTGGTAAGTGATTGTTCCCGCACGACCTGCCGAATCAGGTCGGATCGGGCGGTCGGGAAAGTCGTCCGAATTTCGAAAGCCACTGTCCGAGAGTGGACAGAGGTCCGTCTCCGGGTTGTGCATGTTGGAAAGAGTTCCGACAAGGAGGCAGCGGCTCAACTTGTGGCTGAACGCTTACGGATTCACCGGGCCGATGTCATCCCGCAGGAGCGCTTCTAGCGCTCCGGAGGGACCTTACGAGATCCATAGAGCGTTGTACCGATGTGAGGAGCGCCCTGACTGGATGAAGCGCAAGGCAATTCCTGTCCACTGCACTCGCACCCTCGGCCTGTCGTAGGGTTCTTCGTCCGGCTGTCGCCGGGCTCAGAATGACATCGCACTGAAATAACCTTTGAAATTGAGTCGCTAGCCGGTATGGAAAACCCACCGGTAACCAGTTCGGAGGTTACCTTTGTCTCGTCGGGCGCACATCTAAGGGCTCTCTAATAGATATATTTTTCAATCGGTTGCCCCGATTACTCCGGTGGTTCTACTCCCTTCGGAGAGATTGCTCGCCTACATCGTCCCGCCTATAATCGTCCTACTCTGGTAAGGGATTCTCCGTCAGGTTCCGGGTAGCGCGATATCAGGAGGGCAGTGTTTGCCCTGTGGGCCCTCCAGCGAAAGTTCGGTGAAAGGGAAAACGCCCGGATTATGCGAAAGCGCCTGCAACTCGCACTGATGCTGACGGCTACGACCGCAGTCGCGACCTCCTTCTCACTCTTAATGGCTGCGCCGCGCGCGTGGGCGGCCATGCCGATCGCCGTAGACGACGGCGGAGATGCGCCTCAAGTGATTACGCCGACCGACGAACACGGGCGGAAGGTTTACGTGAACGATCCCGCGCCGGCAAAGGCACGGCCAGTCGAAGCGCCGCAACCCAAGCGCTCGAAGCTGGTGTATTGGAGTAGCAAAGAAAATCGCTGGAAGCCGGTACCCTCGGCGGGTACGGCCTCGATGCAGGCGGCGCGGTCGGCCGCGGCCGAGGTCAGCCAATATTACGGCCACGATTCCGTCCAGTCTGCGAATGCGAAGATTCTGGCGGCCAATTCTCGCGGATATCACGCTACGCAGGAAGAAATTGACTCGTCGATCGCCATGGCTGCTGCCCGGCACAATGTGGATCCTAACCTGGTGCGCGCAGTAGTTAAGGTGGAATCGAATTTCAATTCCAACGCGGTTTCGCGCAAGGGCGCCATTGGCCTGATGCAGTTGATGCCGCAGACGGCGCGCGAACTGAAGGTGAGGAATCCGTTTGACCCCGAGCAGAACGTGGACGCGGGAGTGCGCCATCTCAAATACTTGTTGGAGAGCTATAACGGTGACGTGGATTTGACCTTGGCGGCCTATAACGCGGGCGAGGGAGCGGTGCGGCGAAGTGCGGGTGTGCCGCATTACTCGGAAACTCAGAACTATGTGCGGAGAATTACGAACCTTTACTACGGAGGGTTCGATATTTCTCCGTCCGGTCCGGCGCATGATCCCGTGCGGGTTCAACGAGATGCGCGGGGCGTGCTTTACATCAGCAACACTGACTAGGTTGGCGGCATCTGTTGTAGAAAGAATGGAATTAAAACCCCCACTTCTCGCGCAAAGAACGCACTAGAAATGGGGCACCCTAAGGCAAAGTTGTATTTGAAATCTCTCAGGTACCGAAGGCAGTTCAACTGCAACGTTGGATCGAGACAGTAACGGACCGACGACTTGAAAATGAGATCGAGCCAGCGCAGTTTGCGCTGGGCGGCGCTGCTGTTGCTGGTGGCGCTTCCCGGAGTGCCGGCGCACGCCCGCGCGTATCATAACAATTCACGTCATGGAGAAGCCTGGGCGCGCGACCACTTTGCCGCCGCCGAACGCATGCGGGAAGCGCTCAACGGACGTCCTCCAGCCGACCGCACGCGGCACGACTACCAGCGGGTCATCAACTCCTATCGCAGCATTTACTTTGGAGCGCCAACCTCGACCAAGGCCGACCCCAGCGTGGTGGCCGTAGCCGAGACGCTGGTGGAAATGGGCCGGCGCTTTGATGACGACAAGATTCTGCATGAAGCCATAGCCCAGTATAAGTTTCTGCGGAAAGAGTATCCCGGCAGCAAGTACCGGTGCGACGCCTTGTTCACGATGGGTGAGATTTACAAAGATGATCTGAATGATCCTGAGCAGGCCCGCAGCGTCTTTCGGGAATTTCTGCACCGCTATCCGCACAACCGGCTGGTTGAAGACGCGCAGCAGGCGATAGTGGAACTTGACCGCGATGCCGCTGCCGAGAAGAAGGCGGCGGCGCAGAAGAAGCCGGGCAAGGAGATCGCCGGGCAAAAGACGGCGAAAGATTCACCGCGGCCGGACGTTGATTCGCATGACGCTGATTCCCATGACGTTGATCCGCACGCTGATTCGCCGGCTGATTCTGAAACCGACGCCAAGGCGGATTCTAAAGCCGAAGCATCTGCGCCGGAATCCTCGTCCGTTGCGCGCGCGGGACATCTGCCGCGTGTGACCAGAATCCGGCACTGGTCGACGCCCGACTACACTCGCGTCGCCATTGACCTGGAGAGCGACATCAAATTCGGGTCACAGCGCATCGCCAGTCCCGACCGCATCTTCTTCGATCTGCGCGATACGAAGCTGGCCTCGACGCTGGTGGGGAAGACCTTCGACGTGGATGATGGCTTCCTGAAAAAGATTCGAGTCGCGCAATTTCAACCGGGGCGCACGCGGGTCGTGCTCGAAGTGGCCGACCTCTCGGATTACGAAGCCTTTTTGCTACCGGACCCTTACCGGCTGATCATCGACATTCACGGCAAGGGTAGTCACAGCAAGGACAACCCGATGGCCCGGGCGAGAGAACTCAAAGACGCCGAAACTGCGACGGCGGACGTGGAGGCGCCGCCGAAGGCTGGATCAAAGCTCGATGGTTCTAAAGATGTTCCAAAGGAAGTTCTGAAGGATGTTGCCAAGGACGCGCCAAAGGAGCTGCCGAAGTCTGAGCTGAAGGCCGACGTGAAGGCGCTGGCCGGCAAGCCAGTCAGCAAGAGCGAGCAGATTCACGCAGCCCCGAACGACGATCCGAACGTTTCGTCGAAGGATGCAGCGGAAAGTTCGAAAGCACATCCAGCATCGGAGCGAGTGAGAACGGTTGTGGTCGACAACAAGACTACTGCCGGCCCCATTAAGAAAGTGATCGTGGAACCGGACGATGACGACGACACGCCTTCCGTAAAGGCGGCGAAGGTCACTCCAGCGGCGGGACGTTCGCATGCGTCATCAGCAGCGTCATCCCATGCGACCGAGAGTGAACCTGATTCCGACGCCGCTGCCTCTGACGAGAAGGCTGCGGGCGATGCTCCTTCCGCTGGTTCGGGGCGAGGCCAGCCGTTATCGCGCCTGAGCGCCAGCCACAAATCAACCGACCTGGATATTCACGAAGCGAGGCCGACGGCGCGCGGCGACCGGTCGTTGATTCGGGCGCTGGGGCTGAAGATTGGCCGGATCGTGATTGATCCCGGCCACGGCGGCCACGATACTGGGACTATCGGTCCCAACGGCCTGCAGGAAAAAGATCTGGTGCTCGAAGTGGGGCGACGGCTAGGCAAACTTCTTGAGACGCGGCTGGGCGCGGAAGTGGTTTACACACGCAAGGACGACACGTTTATTCCGCTCGAAACTCGCACGGCGATCGCCAACCAGCAGCGCGCCGACCTGTTTATCTCAATCCATGCCAACTCGAGCCAGGACTCGGCCGCGCGCGGCGTGGAAACTTACTACCTGAATTTCACATCTTCGCCGGAAGCGCTGGAAGTCGCGGCGCGGGAAAACGCGGTCTCGGAAAAATCCATTTATGAGCTGCAGGATCTGGTGAAGAAAATCGCGCTTAAGGAAAAAATCGAAGAATCGCGCGAATTCGCCGGAGATGTGCAGGAGTCGCTGCACGGGGGCTTGGCTGCGAAGAGCCCAGCGATCCGCGACCGCGGAGTAAAGAAAGCGCCCTTCATCGTGCTTATAGGCGCCAACATGCCGTCGATCCTGGCGGAGATTTCGTTCGTGAGCAACCCTACGGACGAGCATCGCCTCGAGACCAGCGAATATCGTCAACGCATAGCCGAGTCGCTCTACCATGGAATCGCGAAGTATGTGGATGGATTGAGCGGGGTGAAAGTGGCCAGCAAGATGGACAAGGCCGCCGGACAGTAGCAAGCTTAAACGTCGCTGTCCTCGGAAGCAGAATTAAAATCCCCCACTTCTCGCGCACGGAATGCACGAGAATGGGCCACCCGCAAAAATCAAAATCCCCACCCTATCGCACCGAACGCGACAAGGATGGGGTACCCGCTTTCGGAATAGAATCCTGTTTACTGGATGGAGCTGCCGACTTGCGAGAAGACGCTGTTGGCGTTGGAGCCGATCAGACGGACTGTGCCCACGACAATGACCAATATCACGGCCAGCATGACCGAGTATTCGGCGATGTCTTGACCTTCCTCGTCTGACCAGACCCTGGTCAGCCACGCATGGCTCGATAAAAGATTGCGAAATAGTTTCCCCATAAATTTATCCGATGACCCCTTTCCCTTATGCAACAACCGATGCCTGCGCAATCGCCGGCTGCGGAATGGCCTGCCGCCTATATTCCGCGAAGTTCAGCCCCCACACCTCACTGTCCTGAGTAATCGCCTTCAGCCCCACTTGAAACTCAGACGTGCCTTTCATTTTCTTCGTCCACACCACGCGATACTGATTCTTGCGCTGGCGATAGAAGACCGTGAGTTCTTCCTGCAACTTCATCTCATGATGGACTGAGCCTAAGCGCACTCCATCCGGGGTGACGTCGAGCGTAATGACCAACTCCTCGAACGGTTTTCCGTTACTGTCCTGCCCTTTGACTCTTACAGGAATCACGGCTTTTGTGCGATTCCCGCGCCGATTGTTCTTGCTTACTTCCAATGGCATTCCGTCACCCACAGCTAGTTTGCCGCGAGATTTGCGGATTGTGAATGGCTCGGATGTGTAGGATGGGGCCCGAAGGTAACCACGCTCGCGGCTGAATCCGATCGCGAGAAAAATTGCCCGTAAGAAGTTGCTAATCAGCCACTTACGGTGGAGCGGAAACTTTTGCTTGCCCTTTGTGGTCTAATGAAATGAAGGGCTCGTCTACACTCGGGGAGATTCATGAGTTTTTCCCGTTCTGCTGCTGTTGTGGTTTCTCTCGCTTGCCTACTGGGCATGGCCGTCGCGGTGGACAAGCCGGCGGCGCAAAAACCGGCTCGCACCGCCGAGCAGGTTCCCGCGATTCTTCCCCAACAATTTGAGGGATGGCAGATGCAGGGCGCTGCCAAGTTGAGCACGGATCCGGCAATCGCGGATCCGACTAATGCGGCAGTGCTGAAGGAATACGGCTTCTCAGACTTAGCCTTGGCTACCTACAAGCGCGACGATGGCCGCACGCTGAATGTACGCGCGGCGCGCTTCGCCGATGCTTCCGGCGCGTTCGGCGCGTATACGTTTTATCTGCGTCCGCTGATGACCCCGGATACGACAAACAAAGAGGACAAGATCGGCGACCAGGCCGCGTTTCTTGGACAGCGCGTGCTGTTTTACAAAGGCAATGTGCTGGTGGATGCGCAGTTCAGCCAGGAGTCGGCGATGTCGGGGTCGCAGATGCGCGTGCTCGCCCGAGCGCTGCCGCGTCCCAGCGGAAATTTGGCCAATCTGCCGACGTTTATCGAGTTCATGCCGCGCCAGGGCTACGTGGCCAACACACAGAAATATGTGATGGGCCCGGCCGCTCTGACGGCGCTAGGGGCGCCAGTTTCCGCGGATCTGGTGGACTTCAACGCCAGCTCCGAAGTGACTCTGGGGAGCTACAGCACGCCGAGCGGAGAAGCGACGCTGATGCTGATTTCCTATCCGACGCCGAAGCTTGCGGCTGAACATTTGCGACGCATCGAGGCCGCGCGTCAGACGGCGCAGCCGCAGACTGGGGTTTCAAGCGCAGAAAATGCGGTCGCCGACAAGCGCACTGGGCCGATTGTCGTGATGGTGAGTGGAGGCGTCTCGGACAACGACGCGAAGTCTCTGCTCGGCATGGTGAATTATGAAGCCACCGTCACCTGGAACACTCCGTCGGATAATCCGCAGGCGCGCGAGCTGTACTCGCTGATCCTGAACATCGTTGTGCTCTGCGGGATCCTCGCGGGGCTCGCGGTAGTGGCCGGCGTGGCATTTGGTGGAATTCGCATTTTGATGAAGCGCTGGTATCCCAACAAAGTCTTTGACCGGCCCGAGCAGATGGAGTTCATTGCGCTCCGTCTGACGGAAACCATCGTCGTCACGGAAAACATAGTTCCGGGAGCGGGCCAGAGTGGGACGGACAGCGGCCGCCAGGCTCCGCGAAACCGCGCCTAAGGTCCTCCCGTTTCCGCTCGAACTCCGGGGTAAGTGCCTTTAGATAGATCGGCTTAGGGTCTTCCCGAAGGGTATTTGTCTCAAATTGGCACACTCGCGGGCGCTATTGATTGATTCTGTATCTAATTGAAAACAAAGACATTTATTTCATAAAAATCGCTTGACACCCCCGTTTTTAGGCTCATAAGATTTGCGCAGAAAGTTTTGACGGATTTCAAAGCTCCGTTGGAACTATTCTCCCTTGAAGAAGAGGCTGCCCTGTTGCCGGGTAGCCTCTTCGTTTTTTGTATTTCATTCTGCATTTTGCTATTTCACTCCCGAGCGTGCGCGGAAAACTAGCGGCGATGCGTGATGCGAAGCGCGGAACTGCGGCTGGTTTTCTACGTATCATCATTGTGCGTATCATCTGTTGAGCAGGTTTTGCGAAGTGCGGTGAGAGTACGGTGAATGTACGGTGAGAGTGCATGACGTACTTGCCGGAATCACTGGGGGAGGGTCTTTATGTTCTGCGATGGATGTGGCGGAGCGGTACAACCAGGGCAGGCGTTTTGCAGTCGATGCGGCAAGCAAGTCGTGGGGCCAGTGTCGCTGATGCAACCGCTGCCGGGTCGGGTGCAGTCGCACGTGCATCTGCTGGGTATCTTGTGGCTTGCCATGTCGGCATTCAATACCGTGGGCGGATTAATTCTGGTCGTACTGGCGAACACACTGTTTCCTCACCTGCATGAAATGGGAGCTCCGCAGGAAATGCCGACAGGATTCTTGACCGCGCTGGTGAGTACGCTCGGAATCCTGGTTCTGGCCAAGTCGGCCTGTGGATTCTTCGCGGGCTGGGGACTGCTGCATCGCGAACCCTGGGCGCGCGTGGTTGCGCTGGTGCTGTCGTTCGTTTCGCTGTTCAATATTCCGTTCGGCACCGCAATTGGCGTGTACACGATGTGGGTGCTGCTGCCGGGCGCGTCGCAGCAGGAGTATGACGCGCTGGTGGAGACGCGAGCGGCGTAGGGTGACCCTGTGCCGGGGAAGCCGGTTCGGCTCGAAGTTGCCGAAGCGTGGTAGCCGCATCCATGTTTCTAACCGCGATTGATCCGTAAAGCGACTACGTTTGCCGCTCCTGGCACAACCCATTCCGTCGCTGATGCGCCCCTCCAGGAATGAATCTCAGCAACCGCGGGTCCGCGCCGTGTCATCGCTTCTGCGTGGGTGATGCCGCGCAGGTGGGATTCTATTTTGCATATTGGGTGGAAGCTTACGAAACAGAGGCTCCGACGACATTGGTGTTTCAGCGTCGAACTGACTGGAACGTATACCTCGACGGACGTATTAACCCTCTGTTGAGGACAACGACGTGACCAAAAATGCCGAGGTGCGTCTAAGTTGACAGGCGGCCTTTCGCAGGCATATATGTTTGTAACATATATGACAAAAGCAATGGACGTGAGATCATCGGTCTTCGACCGGGAACTCAAGAAGGGGAGCGCGGAATTGTTAATCCTGTCACTGCTCGAGGTACGGGCACGGCACGGGTACGAGATCAGCCAATTGATCGAGCAGCGCTCGGAAGGGACGCTGAAGTTCAACGTGGCGTCGTTCTATCCACTGCTGTACCGGCTGGAGAAGCGCCGGTGGATCGAGGGCCGGTGGGTCGAGAAGGCAGGGCAGCGGAGGCGGCGGTATTACAGGCTGACGGCCTCGGGAAAGAAGATGCTCAAGGAGCAGCGGCGGACCTGGGCGGAGTTTGTCGAAGCAATGCGGAGGATCACGGGAGTGGGGCAGCGGGCGTAGCGCTCAGCGTGGTCCGCTCACCCTTCCAGAACCAGTCGGTGTGGGGCACCCGCCCAGGCGAGGAGCACGTCATGATCGATTTCCAGCAGATGGTGCGCGAGAGGCTCCGGGACGTCGGTTTGTCGCCGGTGCGCGAGGCGGAGATCGTGGATGAAGTAGCGCAGCACCTGCGTGATCACTACGAATCGCACATGTCAAACGGCGCAAGCCCGCAAGAAGCGGAGCGACAGATCGTGGCGGAGCTGAACGAGCACGTCCTTGCGCGTGAGTTGCGCGATATCGAGAGGCGTTGGAGCGAGCAGGTGACTCTGGGCGCAGAGAGACCGGACTTCTGGTCGGGGCTATGGCAGGATGTGCGCTATGGTGCGCGGGTATTGCGCCTGAACCCGGGATTCGCGGCGGTGTGCGTGCTGTCGCTAGCGTTAGGGGTGGGGGCGAACACCGCGATCTTCCAGCTGATCGACGCGGTGCGGATGCGGACGTTGCCCGTGAAGAATCCGCAAGAGTTGGCGGTGATCCGCCCAAACGTGGACGCGCGGGCGGGGCGGATACACGGATACATGCCGTCAGTGACCAACCGGATGTGGGAGCAGATCCGAAACAGGCAACAGGGATTCACGGGAGTGTTCGCATTCGGCTACGAGGACTTCAACCTGGCGACGGGCGGCCAAGTACGGTCCGCGCAAGGAATGTGGGTGAGCGGAGAGTTCTTTGACGTACTGGGGATCCAACCGATCCTGGGACGGCTGTTTCACCGGGACGACGATCACGCTGGATGCGGAATGCCGGGCGCGGTATTGAACTATCGGTTTTGGCAGCGCGAGTTCGGCGGCGATGCGAACGTCGTCGGTAAGACCGTTACGCTCGAAGGTTATGCATTCCCCGTTCTCGGGGTGACGCCCGCCAGTTTTAATGGAATCACGGTGGGACACGGATTCGATGTAGCGGTACCCGTGTGTTCCGAGCCGGTGTTCAACCCGGAACAGCCCCTTTACACGCTGCCGCATGGGTGGTGGCTGGCAGCCATGGGCCGGCTGAAACCGGGATGGACGTTGGAGAAAGCCAGCGCGCAACTGGCGTCCATATCGGCCGGCATCATGGAAGATACCCTGCCGCCAGCGTACCAGGAGGACCTCCGGAAAAAATACCTGAGCCAGAGGCTGTATGCTGAGCCGGGGGCGACGGGGTTGTCGCAACTGCGAGGGCAGTATGAGTCTCCCCTGTGGCTGTTGCTGGGAATCGCCGGGCTGGTGCTGGTGATCGCGTGCGCGAACCTGGCCAACCTGATGCTGGCGCGGGCGAGCGCCCGGGAGAAAGAAATTGCCGTGCGCATGGCGTTGGGAGCGGCACGCGGGCGCGTAGTGCGGCAACTGCTAACCGAAAGCATGCTACTGGCGTTGGCGGGGGCCCTCCTGGGAGTCGCATTGGCGTTCGCATTGAGCGCAGCGCTGGTCCGTTATCTAACCACCAAGCCGGGGACGATCTTCCTTGAATTGGCGATGGACTGGCGAGTACTCGGCTTCACGGCGGGATTAGCGGTGCTGACGTGCGTGCTGTTCGGGCTGGCGCCAGCGTTGAAGGCGACGCATGCAGCGCCGGCACGGATCATTCGCCTTGCGGGCCGCGGGCTGACCGCGACAAGAGAACGATTCAGCCTGAGACGTGGGCTGGTGGTCACACAAGTCTCGCTGTCGCTGGTGTTGGTGGTGGGCGCGTTGCTGTTCGCGCGCAGCTTGCGCAACATCCTGACTCTCGATGCGGGTTTTCAGCGCGACGGCATGGTGGAAGTGGACATCGAGTGCGAGCGCCTCAATCTCCCGCCGGCGCGCCGAGTCCCATTTCGCGAATCGTTGCTGGAGCGGGTACGAGCACTGCCAGGAGTCCTAGCGGCGGCGGATACATCAGTGGTGCCGATCAGCGGCTATGGCTGGAGCAGCATCGTGGTGGTGGGCGGACAACAATTCGACATCGTAGTCCAGATGTCGAACATCAGCCCCGGATACTTTCGCACGATGGGAACTCCGCTCGTGATGGGGCGCGACTTTGATGAGCGCGACAATCCGCAATCCCACAAAGTAGCGATCGTGAACCAGCAGTTCGCGAAAAAATTCTTCGGCGGTGACGCGTTGGGCAAAACGTTCCAGATCGCGGCCGACCGGGGTGAGAAGCGGTACGATTTCCAGGTCGTGGGCGTCGTCCGGAATACGAAGTACTACGACCTACGCGAAAATTTCGAGCCGCTCGCGTTCTATCCGGAAGCGCAGGACGATAAGCCGGATACATGGGCGCAGATGATGGTGCGTTCAGACCTGGAACTGGCCTCGGTGATCAATGGAGTGAAGGCTGCGATCGCACAGGTGGACAGCGGCGTCTCTGTCGATTTCCATCCGTACGACCGGCAGATCAAAGACGGGCTTTTGCGCGAACGCCTGCTGGCGATGCTGTCCAGTTTCTTTGGGATCCTGGCGGCGGTGCTGGCGACGATCGGACTGTACGGGGTGATCGCGTATATGGTGGCCCGGCGGACGAACGAAATCGGGATCCGGATGGCTCTGGGAGCGTCGCCGCGACAGATCCTGGCAATGGTGGTGGGCGAGGCGGGGAGCTTGCTCGTCGTCGGCGTCATGATCGGCGCCGTGCTGGCGGTGGCGGCGGGAAAATCGGCGTCGACATTGTTATATGGATTGAAGCCGTACGATCCTTTGACGCTAGTGTTGGCAGCAGCCGGATTGGGGGCAGTGGCCATCGCGGCGAGCTTGCTGCCGGCGAGGCGAGCGGCGAAGCTGGAACCGATGGTGGCGCTGCGGGACGAGTGAGGAGTGCCGAGTAGCGACTGCCGAAGTAGCGAGCGATTTCATTGCCTTTTCCAGAAGGCCCTCCCAACCGTCCGATCGTTGACTCTTCCTTGCTGCATGCCTAACATGGCGGTCGTGAAACCTATGCGGAAGTTGGACTCCGGCGGTCAAGTCCGTCGAACTTTGCTTATGCTCGTACTGCTGGCGCTATGCAGCGGCGGTGTGTTTGCGCAGGGTGCGCCGCCGTCGGTGGTGGTGACGTGGACGAAGAAAAGGCCGAATCACACGACGCCCACGTTGCAGGCGGTGGTGAATCCGATGCTGCGGCGCGGATCGCCGATCCACGATGCTGCATTCGCGGCGCTGCGTGGGTTGGGCTGCGACTATGTGCGCTACGCCTTCTGGTTTCCGTACCCTAAGCTGTCGGTGGCCGAGTTGCGGCCGCCTGACCAGAACCAGACCTATTGGGACTTCCAATACATGGATCCGCTGGTCGAAGATTTTCAGACGGCCAGCAACGGACATCCGATTGTGTGGAGCTTCAGCACGCCTCCGCAGTGGATGTTCACCACGCCGCAGCCCGTCGTCTATCCGGACGACCCCAACCAGGTCATGTGGAACTATTCGCAAGGGAAAGAACTGCGCGATGTGCAGGCGCTGGCCGACTACTATGGGCGCGTCGCGAGCTGGTATATGCAGGGCGGCTTTACCGACGAGTTAGGAAAGTATCATGCGTCGGGCCACCACTACGACATGCGCTATTGGGAGGTCTTCAACGAAGTTGACGGCGAGCACGAACCGACGCCTGCGCAATATGTTGAACGTTACGATGCGATTGTTGAGGCCGTGCGCAAGGTCGCTCCACAGATGAAGTTTGTCGGGCTTGCGTTGTCATATCCGGAGGGTGGAGCGCACATGTTCGAATATTTTCTGGATCCGAAAAATCACAAGCCCGGGATCCCTCTGGACTATATTTCTTTTCATGTGTACGCCGACCCTAGCGCCGACCAGACTCTCGATCAATGGCAGTACACATTTTTTGCCCGCGCGAATGAGTTTCTGGCGGCGACCCGATACATCCTGCGAATTCGCGATCGCCTGTCTCCGGCCACCAAGGTCATGATCAATGAAGCCGGGTCGATCCTCTCCGGCGACATGTTTCAGGGCGAACCGAATCACGTAGAGAAGCCGATTCCAGCAGCGTACTGGAACCTGAGCGGGGCGCTCTACGCCTATGACTACCTCGAACTGACGCAACTCGGAGTGGATACTGCGGGCGAATCGCAGCTAGTAGGTTTTCCCAGCCAATTCCCGAGCGTGAGCATGGTCGATTGGACTACCGGTAAACCCAATGCCCGGCTGACGGTTCTCGAGTTGCTCAAGAATAACGTTGGCCCGAGCGACGACCTTGCCGATACTGAGGTAAAGAACAACGGAATGCCGGCCGACACCGACGCGATTGCGGCGCAGGCATTTGTCACCAGCAGTCAAACCGGCAGTCAATCCGGCAGCCAACGAAAGCTGGTATTGATCAACCAGCGGAATCGCGAAATCCCGGTGGAGTTGCCGAAAGAGTGTGCCGGGGCAACGCTGCAGACCATTGGAGGGGAATCGCCCAATCTAGTGAAACGGGATGTTGGAGATCTAACAGTCCGATTGCTGCCGTTCTCCGTGTCGGTCGTGACGCTCAAGGACTAGTTGTGCGGCGGTGTCGCTCAATCGTCATGCGGCAATCGTCATTGCAGTCTCCACGGAGAGCGTTCAGGCCAATGACGCAGCGCCTCCGTTGCCCACGCTGTGGGCTTATCCGTGTGGCAGGAAGTGCATGGGTTAGGGATTCCGTACCTATCGGTCATTTCAGGCGACACGAACCTGAATGTGTGGGCGTGGACTTTCACATCCGCTATCGTCGTCTGAATCTGTGGCATGTGGCAGGCGACGCAGTCGCTTCCGGCGCTTCCATCCTTATGGTGCGTGTGTTCTTCGAGTGTCGCCGTGCGAGGGCCATTGGGCGACAAAGGACCGTGGCAGTCCAAACATATCATTTCGGCGGGTTCTCGCAATTGAGCGTAATTATCGGTACCGTGTGCATCGTGGCAACTGAAGCACGTCACGCCGCGCCGATACATCACGCTTTGAACGAAATCATTGCCCTGCATCCGATTTTTATGTCCGGTACCTTCGGGGAAATGTGTGAAGGTGGTCGCGCCGAGCGTGTGGTCTTCTAATTTCCAGAAATCCTGCAGCCTTAGTCCGACGCGATATCCCACGGGCCAGTCGTAATACTTGCCTTCGATGGGAATGGTCAGTGGCCGGCCCTGAGAGTGACACTGGATGCAGGTATCGCTTGCCGCCACATAATCCATGTGCGCCGGGTTGAGAATGTTTCCGCGAGATGGGTGCGCGACGTGCTCGCTGCCGGGCCCGTGACATTTTTCGCAGCCCACGTTCCACTCCGCAACTTGCTTGGTGTAAATGTCATAGGCTACGGAATGGCATCCATCGCAGGTTGGTCCGGTTGGCCGCTGCATATTGTCTGGAGGATAAAAAGGCTCCCACCAATCGGTCCCTTTGGCGACAGAATATGGCCGCCAGACTCGATGTGTAACATCCCACTGCGCGGGTTCGGGAAAGTAGTCGTCTCCCCGTTTCGTGAAATAGCGTTGCTTCCAAACACTGCCGTAAACCAGTGCGATGTCATCCCTGGTGAACTTCGCGATCGTATTCGTCGCGAGGTCGGGAATGATGGCGTCAGGGTGTTCGCGAGGCGAACGAACGACATTCGCCATCGGCGTCTTTCGCCAGTGCTCGTAAATTGATGTGTGGCATTTCTGGCAGGACTGTGAGCCAACATAACGCGCCGAATGCAGAGTTGTGATTCCTTGTGACTTCTCTTCATCGGTGAGCGGTCGCAAAGCGCGAATGAAGAGAACGAGTTCCCAACTGTCGTCTTCCGTCTCCTGATGCGGATTGCCCCATGCCGGCATTCCCGTTAGTTGGATTCCGTTCTCGATGATGTAGTGCAGCTGACCATCTGTGAGATTCTGCGTTTCAGGCGACAGCAGGTCGGGCACCCTTGGGTAAAGGTTGCGCCCTAGTTGCGTCAGTCCTCTGCCATCAGTGCCGTGACAAATCGAACATCGCGCGATGAAATGTTCACGAGCGTCCGTCAAAGTTTCAGGAGTGACCTGTACTGGATTCTGTTCGTCGCGGTCGTGACGTGGAATTGCGAAATTCCTCGCGGCTCGGGCTACGACCTTCTCAAACTTCGATGGCTCTGACGTGGCCCTGAACCCGCGCCGGGTCAATAGCACCGCTGCAACCCCCGCGAGAACTAAGACCACTACCGCGAGAACGCTGATTTTCCTCGAACGTTTCATATCTCAGTCCGCTCGGTGAACGATTATTCTAAGCAGCCACACAAGTTGAGTTGTCAACGTGGAAGAGAAGGGGGAATGTAGATGCGCTTGCGCCGGCGTCAAAGTACTCGCCTGCGTCCTGAACCGCTGGTAGGGCTTGATTCACGGTTGGGCGGCTTCGGACGCATGATAGGCGACGATTCGCCATTGTCCCGACTGACGGACGTAGGTCTTCGTGAATTGCCAGTCGTCGGAGAGTTCTTGTCCGTTCATGGAGCGAGTCCGTTGCAGACGACCGCTGACGACCGCGGCATCGCCGTAGAGACGAACACGAATATTCGATGTTTGGTAGTGAAGGAACTTCATCCGCCCGGAGCGTGCAAACTTCAACACGTCAGCCTTTGACATCACTGGCATCTTCGGAACGGCGACTTCCATGTCGTCGGCCCACAACTTGTCCAATGTGTCGGCATCGCCGTGTTCATGGGCTTCGTTCCAAACGGTTTCTAGCCTCTCCAACTCGTGCGTGTCAGTTTCGTGAGTCGATTGGGCGAAACCCGTTAGGCACGACACGAGGATGACAGACAGTAGAGGCAGAGTCAGCCGCATCATCTAGGCTCCAATGACTTCGGAGGCAATTCTACCGTTGACAAAGGTCGTCTTCAAAGGGGGGAAATGATATTCTCAATGAGTAGGTGTGCGGCTTACCTGTTGACATACCGATTTTCTGTTGAGTGGGACATTCGGAACAAAAGTTGTCCCTACTTGTTGAGCCGACGTAGCTCAGTTGGTAGAGCAGCCGATTCGTAATCGGCAGGTCAGCGGTTCAAGTCCGCTCGTCGGCTCCATCCTTTCAACCACTTACCATCTTTTTCACTGCACCCTCAATTCGTTGTGACGCGGTTTGTGACATAAATTCCTTCGGTCGATGGCGTCCCGGACCGGATCCAATACCGATGCTGGTCCGCCTGGCTGTGCGCACATCCGAGTGGCCCATGACATTCATCACCATCGCCAAGTTTCCGGTTGCTCCATACGGCTGCTTTCGTTTTTCCATTCGGGTTGAAAATCAACCGCCGTCTCCAGTCGATGTTCTCAATCCGAATGCGAACGACCTCCTCGGGTCGCATCCCTGTGTCCTGAATCATCATGAGGACGTCTTTCATGGGTTGCTCTGCCACCGCAAGCAACTTCGCCCCGGTGTCCGGGTCGATGGTCAGTTCACGTCCGACTTTTTTCATCAGTTTGACCCGCGGGCGCCACAGCAATCACTTTCCGCTCCACCGCCTTGCCTAACAGTCTTCGCGATATGCGAAGTGCCTGATTGAACGTAAGCAGGCCAGCTCGCCAATGCTAACGAATCCAGATCTTCCGAGGAGATGCGGTCCAGATTCATTCCCGTCAGCGGCGTCGAGCAAATTTGCTTCCACCCCATGCGGTAGGAACGGCGCGACTTCGGAGCTAACTGTCGGGCATGATCTACCCACTCCAGAAACAGCCCCGTAGAACGGGGGGTGAGAAATGTATCCTTGATCAATATCGAAGGGATTTCCAAGGGCTTGCAGGTCTCATGGTCGCAACTGTTGTCACGGTTGTTAGAGCCCGAGGAACGCCAACGTTTGGTTTGCTATCCTGTATCGCATTCGAAATCTGCCGCCACCTGGACGGCGAAAGTCCAGATTTCCCGGAAGCCCGTTTCTGGATAGTTGCGCGTGCCTATGGCTCGGGATGCCGCGCACGGTAAGACGGATATCTTTTTCTTCAGACTCTATCCATTGCTTACTGCGGATGGAAAGCTGGATTGCGCGCCGAAATAGCACTCAATGGATTCCAACTTTCCGTTCCTGATGCGGAGATACTCCACATTCCGAAACGATTTACCGTTCTTGGTGTGACAAAGATACTTTACAAAAGCATCATCGGCGCCAGTAGTGATCCGCTCCAGGTCAACATGTCCAATGAAATCGATCTGGGTGTCCCAGCATTGGGCTTTGAAAGTGCTCTTGCTGATATGGTCGTCGCCCGCCGCGCTCGAAAAGGTAAAGTTGTCGGCAAGCAAGGCATTGAACGTACCCAGGTCCTTGTTTTCCCACGCCGCGTACCACTTACGGACAATCTCCTCGTTCGTTAAGTTCTGCCCGCCCAATGCGATGGGCCTTGCCAGTCCCGGCAGAGTCGCCGCGCCAAACAGTGCACAGGCTCCGGTTGCGACCAGATTCCTGCGTGACACTGTGATGCTTGTCATTATTCGTTCTCCTCTCGTGAAGTACTTTGGAACGCTTAGCTTGAAAGCGCCTAGCTTGAAAACGCTTCGCCCGGTCACGATGTTTATGTCCAACCATACCAACCAGTTGGTATGTAACGGTAAGACCGTAGAGCTCTGATGCGATCAGACCCGCTTGTGGTTGCCCGGCGAGCGCAGGGACTGAAGCCAGTCTACGATGTTTCTGATTCCATCTTTCATCACTTTTGGATCCTGAGCATTCTTTGCCAGCGAGCCATAGCCTTCAACCATCGCTATCAGTAAGCCAGCCGCGTCAGCGGGCTTCACGTCGCGGCGAACCCTCCCGTGGGTTTGGCCCTCTCGCAAAGCGGAGGCAACGGCCTCACGCCAGCCATCGAAGATTATCGCCAGCCGCTTCCGGAATCCTGCGTCAAGAGAAGACATTTCCTGCGCCAGATTGATCAGTTGACAGCCACCGCGCACGTCCGCCGGCCGAACGGATAGGCCTTGAACAATGCCGATCAAAGTGTCGACAGGGTCCTTGCCGCAGTGTAGCGGACGCACCCATTCGTCGTAGTTGTCGGGGCCAATGACCTCTTCGACGACGGCGTATCCCAAGGCTTGCTTGCTTTTGAAGTAGTAGTACAGCGCTCCCTTGGTGACGCCAGCTGAGGCCAGAATTGTGTCCAGGCTGGCACTTTGGAAACCCGATCTGTAGATCTCACGGAATGCCGCCTGCAGCAGGCGCTCCCGCGTGCGCTCAGGATCGCGCAGTGTCATCGCTCTACGTTTCGGACCCTTGTGTGCTTCCGACATACCAACCAGTATGTATTGTCGAATCCCTAGAGTCAATCTTGGAAGGAATCTCCGTAAATCCGGAGTTTCGGAGATTCGTCTCTTGTTTGGAGTAGCCCTACACGCCGCGGTCCCAGCCCTCCAGACCTGCGACCCCACGCGCAGGCCAAACGCCCTGAGTCAGTCCAGGTTGGCATCCCGCATTCCATAGCGACAGATCTGTGCATTGATGTAACCGATTGAAAACGCGACGACCACACTCTGGTTGGCCAATTGCTAATACTCAACGCGGTGGAAGTGATTGGGGACTCATCTGTATTTCTTGGTCAGTCGCGACAGTCAATCTATTGGTCGGAAGAGAAAAGTATATCCGCAATGGTGAGGCAGAACCGAACATGAACTGGGCCTTCGCGTTCGCTTCCAACTTACTTAAATTCGAGACGCCCCGCGAATTGTCGCCTCGAACCAACCCAACCCGTAGCGCTTCTCGCTCCGGCCGCACCATCCAGGTTACCAACTTCTAGTGTGGGAGAAACTCCATGATGAGCTTCGTTCGGTGGGCGCTCGCCTTGTGTCTTGTATGGTGTATAGCCAACTCGGCATTTTCACAGAGCACGAATTCAGGTGACATTCGTGGCACGGCAACCGATCCCTCGGGAGCGTTAATGCCCGGAGTGGCGGTCACAGTCACCAACCTCGATACGGGCGCGACGAAAAACCTGGTCACCAACATCGACGGTCTCTATGACACCGCCTCCATTCTGCCGGGAAACTACCGGGTCACCTTCACGAAAGAGGGCTTCGACAAACTGGTGTACGGCCCGATCACGCTGCAAGTCGGGATTATCACAGTGAATGGAGTGTTGAAGGTCGGTAAGATAGCAGAGACGGTTGAAGTTACGGCCGACACCCCCTTGTTGAAGACCGAGAGTGCCGAACAATCCACAACCCTTGACTCGCACACCATGGCGAGCCTGCCGCAGGTAGGTACGAACGGCCAGAATTGGGGTCCCTTAGCGCAATTGCTTCCCGGTGCCTCGGGAACCGGTGGTAGCATGCCCACGGCTTCCGGCAACACGGGAGACCCCGGAATCGCTATCTCGGTAAATGGCAATCTGCCGTTTTATGACAACTTCCTGCAAGACGGCGCCTCCACCAATTTGCCGATCAGCGCCAACGTCGACATCGCTACTTTTGAGACTATGCAAGAGCTGCAAATCACCACCTCTACCTTCTCGGCGCAATATGGGATCGGTGGAGCGGTTTTCAACCAGATCACCAAAAGCGGCAGCAATAAGTGGCACGGAGCAGGTTACGAATATTTCCAAAGCGACCAACTGAGGGCCGACAGTTATAACTTTTCCAGCACTCCCCAGCCGAAGCCATTTCTGCGCTACGACGACTACGGCGCAGCAATCGGCGGACCGATTGTCAAGAACAAATTGTTCTTTTATTTCAATATCGACAGAATTTATTTCAACGGCGGCAACGGCGGCGGTGCATTCAGCGTTGCAACCGTCCCAACGGTGGCCATGCGGAACGGTGACTTCACGGGCATGCCATTGATTTACGACCCCACCACCACGGTGTGTACGGGGACCCCGCAGGTCTGCACACGGACGAGCTACGCCAGCGAAAACGGCGGCAAAAACGCGATCCCCGCAGGTGTCACCTTAGATACAGTGGCACTGGCGGCTCAAAAGTACTATCCCATGCCCAACACCCCGGGAACGGTCGACCCGGCATTCCCTGGCGTGGTAACAAATAACTACGCCTACCAGTCGCCGAATTTGAACCCATTCCATAAATGGTTTGGAAGAATCGATTACGATCAATCGGAGAAAAACAGGATCAACTTCTCCATTACTCAGGGCGACAATCCTAGTACCAATACCAACTTCCAAATCTGTCCGATTGACTGCTTCTCCGGAGATGTGGATAGGTACAATACGCAGGTTTCGGATGTGTATCAAATCAGTTCCCATGTGGTGAACGAAGCCCGGTTCGGCTATACCAAGCAAGGTAATTGGTTCGTTCCTTACACCGCCGGGAAAGGCTACCCCGGGCAGCTGGGCTTGCAATATTCCAAGGGCGATGTTTTCCCCACGTTCAACGTCAGCCAAACAGTAGTAGCATCCGGCAACGGTGGTTCCGGCAATCTGGCGCTCTGCTGCAGCGCCATACTGCAGCCGGGAACCAACGCAATTTACATCGAGAATACGTTTCAGCCGTCCGATGTGGTTACCATGATCCGGGGCAAGCACATCCTGCATTTCGGCGGTGAGTTGCTCGATTATCAGGCCAACTATACCCCTTGGGGAAATTTGCAATCGGGGAATTTTACCTTCACGGGAGTTTACACTCAGCAGAACCCGGCAAACCCCGTCGACGGATCCGCATACGCGGACTTCCTCTTGGGCGACGTAAACCAGTGGAGTGCGACGAACCAGCCCGAGTCCGGAATGCGGATGAAGAGCCCGCAGATCTTTGTTCAGGATGATTTCAAAGTCCGCCCGAATCTCACCTTAAACCTCGGCCTGCGCTATGAATACCAAAGTGGGTGGAGCGAAGTTAAGAACCATCTGGGCTCGTTCGATCCTACTATCCAGAATACCGTCAGCGGTACGCCCGGTGCGATGTGGTTCGCAGGCGAAACTTCGCGAACCACGCTGATGCAAGCCAAGAATGTACTGCTGCCCCGTTTCGGCTTCGCCTGGACCCCGATGGGAACCACGGTGGTCAGAGGAGGGTTCGGAGTTTATGCCCTTACCTGGAGCATGGATGATTACGGTCAAGGGGTGGGTCTGGGCAACAATAGCACGGGGAGTGCGTCCGATACCACGGGCGGAATCAGTCCAGTGACCACTATCGACGGTCCCGGAAACAATCTACAAACCGGTTTGCCTTTGACCTATGTGGTGACGAACCGGTCGCCAACGGCATACAACGGGACGAATGTGTCGTACAACCAATATAACCTGCCGGTCGCCAAGATGTACCAATGGACGGCCAGCGTGGAGCGTCAAATAGGAACCAACATGGAGGCCGAGATTGCATATGTAGCCAGTCACGGCGCACATCTCGCCTTCCCGGCTGATCTTAACCAAATACCCGTTGCCAAGCTATCGCCGACCTTTAGTCAGGCGAACACCCCCTATCCGCAGTTCGGAATAATCGGGGGAAACCTCGGCGCTTCCCTTTCCAACTACAACTCCTTGCAAGTGCAGGTTAATCGCCGGTTTTCAAGGGGTCTGAGTTTCAACGGAAATTACGTCTGGTCGCACTTTTTGGATGACCAGGATTCAGCTGGATGGGGTGGCCGCGGCGGTTCGCAGACCTTCCAGAATGCCTATAATCCTGCTGCCAATTACGGCAACTCCAATTTCGATGTGCGGAATGCGTTGAAGGGAAGCCTGGTTTACCAGTTGCCGGTAGGCAAGGGCAGGAAATTCCTCGGCAGCAACCCGTACTTGGATGCAATCGTCGGTGGGTGGCAAACCTCGGCAACCATGGTGGTACACAGTGGGCAGCCGTTCACCGTGCTGACATCTTCCAACAACTCTGAAGCGGACAACCCCGGCTCGAGCTTTAGCGCTTCCCAGTATCCCAACGTCGTTGGCAACCCCCATCCCAGCAACCAAAGCATTCACAATTGGTATAACGCCGCCGCCTTCGCCCAACCAGCTGCAGGGACGTTTGGCGATGAGGTTCGAAACAGCCTTCGCGGTCCAGATCTCTCGGAGATCGACTTATCGCTGGGCAAGAACTTCTCCCTAGGGGAGGGCATCGGACTGCAACTCCGAATTGATGGTTACAATATCTTCAACCATCCGAGCTTCGGGGAGCCGAATACTGGCGTGGCTTTCGGTACAAGTGGCGCGCCGACGAGTTCATCCACGATCACCACAACCACGATCGGGCCGCGGCAGTTCCAATTGGATGCTCGCATCTCGTTCTAACAACTGGATGGTCTCAAAAACGAGAAGGACGGCGGCGTGCCGCCGTCCTTTTCGTTGCCTGGGGCCGCTGTGAGGAAAGAATGAGGTTTTGGCGGGACGAATGGAGAAACTCCACCAGAGCCTCGCGCCCAGTAGCCGCGCACGTGGGGACGCTAGCACAGGGAATCTGGGTCGTCTGTGACGGATAGACATCGGGCTGTGAAAACTCTTGGCAATGGCTGAGGGTGAGTGAGTGCAATGGAGATGTTTCACCAACCGAGACTTGTTTCCGTGTTCGCGACCATCACTCAGAAAATTCGAAACTCATCTAGCAAACGGCAGTGATGTTTATCATTGAGGCGACATGACAATCATCACTGAACCTGAAGATGGACGTATGACACCACTCGGTTATGAAGCCAGTGGTTCAGACAATAGGAAGGTCGCATCTATATCACGCTGTGTGCCGCACCCTTGGACCGCATGGCGAACGCTCCCCGTTCAGCGAACAGCAGATGCCCGTCCTGCCCTGCCCCAGCACATTTTTTCGACGAAACCGAACTTTAATCTCCTTTAACCCCTCTTTCAAACATGCACGCCCCATCGCATCCGAAGGAGCTTTCGCCCTCCGACCAAACTCTTCTTGTCCTCCTCGCGCAGGCCGGCGACCGGGCTGCCCTGGAACAGCTCCTCCGTAACAGCCATGCGCCGCTGCGCCGCTACATCACCCGTTTGGCTGGCGCCGATCTCGCCGACGACATTCTTCAGGAGACTTCAATCCAAATTTTCCGTAAGCTGCCGTTCTTGCGCGAGCCCGCTGTCTTCCATGCCTGGGCTCTCCGCATCGCCTCGCGCATCGCTATCAAACACCTCAAACGCGCCCACCGCTGGCAAACCCTCGACGACTCTCCACTCGGAACCTTCACTCCCAATCCCGACCTTGGCGTGCCACCCGATGCCGCCTTCTTCTCCCTTCTCGATCACGTGTCGCCCGCCAGCCGAGCAGTCCTCCTTCTTCACTATCAGCACGATCTTTCGCTCGAGGAAACCGCAGCTATTCTCGACATTCCTGTCGGCACCGCCAAGTCACGTCTCCACTATGGAGTCGCGACACTTCGCAAACATCTCACTCTCGAAAGGAAACTAGTATGAGCCCCGAATTCCAACAGCCCAACTCCGAAAATACGAACGCCGAAATCACCTTCGTCCAACAGGCCCTTGCAGCCGCAGACAGGTCGGAACGCCTCTCTCGAATCATCGTCGTCGTGCTTGGCATTCTCGCCGTCGCGGCATTCATCTGGATGCACCTCCACATGTTCCCGCTGGAAACTCTGGGTGGGCTATTGCACTCGTTGCTTCGCGTCGATCTCTTCTTCCTTGTCGTTATTTTCGCCCTCACCATGTATCTTCGGCATGCCATCAATGAAAACACTCGCATCATCCTTCGGGCGCTTGCCAACACGCGCAACCGCTAACTTCACCGCACACGAAAGCGCGGACCGCCGTGGTCCGCGCTCACAGCTGTGCATCTGATTCGTGTTCGCCCAACCCGGAATTTGACGATGCACGTGAAGCAGTGATATCGGGATTAATGAGATGGTCCGACGCTGAGTGGGATTTGGCTCGGGGGTTTACATCAGGAGGATTATCGCAAATGCACATCGCATCCATCGGCATCGATTTGGCAAGACCACCTTTCACCTGATTGGCTTGGGAGAACGCAACTAAATGTTCTGCTGCGAAGTTCTCCTCGCCCGCAACCTGCTCCCAGCAGAGCGCGCAGATCGGGCCGCGGTGTTCAGCGCCGCAAAGTCCCTCAGTTTGCAAACTGAGACACTACCTAGAATCAAGGGCTCTTGTAAGTGATTGAGAAATCAAGTGGGAGTAGAGAATCCTTCTAACGGTTCAGAACCCACCGTGGAAACTCAAAATCCGCCTGGTTTTGGTCACTCTGGCGACAATTCCCAGGAGGCCGTTTCTGGACCACTGAGGCAAAAGGGGCTGAAGCAGGGTAGGGATCGATTCACGTCAGGAAAGCCCGGTTCCCACGCCGTCACGTCCTGTTTTTCGACAAACTGCAAAGTATATTTTTTGGCCGAAATCCACCACTGCCTGGCCGAAATCAACCAGTGTAAGTCAATCAAAAGAACGGAACTTTCCCCCGTTCCCAGTGTTCAATCCAACAGCAGGAATTCTGGGAGCATCATGAAAACCAAATTATCGAAAACGCTTTTTACCGCGGTGTTGACGAGCGCCATTGCGCTCGGGATTGAAACTTCCTTAGAGGCCCAGGACCAGTCGATGGATAAGCCCTCGGCGTCCGTGAGCGCTCAGGTGGATCAAGGACCTCCGCCGGAGCAGACCGCGCCGCAGTATAACGCGCCGCAGTACAATGCGCCGGACCAGAGCGCGCCTCGATCGCCGCAAGATCAAGAGGCATACCAAGACCGTCCATATCAAGACCAGGCGCCCCCGCCTCCAGCGGGGCCGAATCAGCGGCAGTACACATCGTTGCCTCCCGAGCAGTTGAATAAGCTGGTAGCTCCGATTGCGTTGTATCCCGATGCGCTCGTAGCGCAGATATTGGCCGCGTCAGCGTATCCAACGCAGATCGTGGAGGCGAACCGGATGGCGCAGGAGAACCCGGGTCTTAAGGGACAGGATCTGGCGCAGGAAGTGGACCGGCAGGATTGGGATCCAAGCGTAAAGTCTCTGGTGGAGTTTCCTACAGTGCTGGCGAACCTGGACAAGGATTTGTCATGGACCTCTGAGCTCGGCGAAGCCTATCAGAACCAGCCAGATGATGTGATGCAGGCGATCCAGTACCTGCGTCACAAGGCGCACGACGCTGGCAATCTGCGAAGTACGCCTCAAGAGCGTGTGTATGAGGACGGGTCGAATGTCGACATCCAGCCGGCTGATCCGAATGTGGTGTATGTGCCCACTTATAACCCTGCGTATGTGTACGGATATCCCGTAGGCGTGTGGCCTGGGTTCTATCCGTGGTGGGGATTCGGCGGCCCGGCTATTTCATTCGGCTTTGGCTTTCCGATCGCGCCATTCTTCGGCTTCGGTTGGGGATGGCATGGATGGGGCATCGGCTGGGGGTTCCACGGCGGAGTCTTCTTCGGTGGCCACCCTTGGGCCTACCGGGGCGGAGCGTTTTACAACCACGCCGCATTTGTACATGGAAATTATCGAGGATTCTCTTCCGCGCGTGGCGGATTCGGAGGGCGCGGATTTGCGGGTCGCGATGGGCGTGGTTTTGGCTCAGCCGCGGGTCGCGGATTCGCGGGCGGATCTCGAGGCTACGCGGGGACGTCCCACGGCTTCACTGGCAACCGGGGATTCTCCGGCGGCCAACGAGGTTTTGCTGGACGATCAAGCGCGCCGCGCGCTGGTGGTTTCAGCGGCAGCCGCGGCGGTCAGTCGCGCGGATTCTCTTCGCATGGGAGCTCCGGCGGTTCGCACGGCGGCGGACACTCTAGTGGCGGACATGCCAGTGGTGGACACAGCGGCGGCGGAGGTCACAGTGGCGGGGGACATGGCGGCAGGCGGTAAGCATCCCGTATAGTCGTCACCGTGCAAGCCAAATCGAAGGCCCCGCTCTTACGAGCGGGGCTTTCTTGCTTGGACAATCTGGGCGGAGGCGAGTACGTATCGAGGAACCAAATCTGCGAACCGAGACGGAAAAGGTGCACCGCAACGGCGGCGGCAACAATACAAAATTTTGCGGACTACCAACGGCGCCGGAAAACAAGTTCATAACACTCGCCATTCGGGCAACCCGAGAGGCGGTCCGCTGCCTCCGTATCCATTCCCGTTTTGCCCGCCGCCCGTGTCCATTCCGTCGACTTGCCTAGAACGCTCGACCGTTTATTCAGGCAGAGCCGACTCGAGGGAAATAACTATGAGCTTCTAAATCGAGCGCAGGGCGTCCATTGGGTCCGCGGAAGCCGCACGCAAGGCAGGTAGCGACGATGCGAGAATAGCCACGAACATCATCAGCGCCACGCTCGCCATATAGATGAATGGATCCGTCGCGCTGACTTCAAATAGGAATGAGCTCACCAGACGCGACACTGCCAGGGAACCGAGTACTCCCAGGATGCACCCAGCAAACGCCAGTTTTGCTGCGGAGAGCAGCACCAGTCGCGCAATGCCGCTGCGCTGGGAGCCGAGCGCCATTCGGACCGAAATCTCATGACGCCGGAGAGAGACCGAGAACGCGATTACGGCGTAGATGCCAGTAACTGCCAACACAAGCGCTGCTATAGCGAACGCGGTAATCAGATCGGTATTGAAGCGCCGCGGCGCCTCCGATGCGGACATTACATCGGTCATGGTCTCGATCGGCTGCAGGGCGAGTTGAGGATCGACCTCTGCCACCGCCTTGCGCAGGGTATTAGTCATCTGCTCCGGAGCAACGCTGCTTCGAAGCACGATGTACCCGCTATCCAAAGTGTAATTGAGCGTTGCTGGCTGCTCGGCGGGAACATACCATTGATCGCTGTCCGGTTCGTCTCGTGATCCAAGCTTCGTATTGCCGACCACGCCGACAACCGTGGCCCAGGGAAGAGGATTCTTAGGACCACCAGCGTGCAGGTGCTTTCCAATGGCGCTCTGTCCCGGCCAGCGGTGCTTCTCCATCGACTCGTTTACGATGACGACGGGCAGCGAGTCAGCGCGGTCTTCCCCGTTGAAGTATCGTCCCTCGCGCAGCGGGATTCCCATCGCTCGGAAGTATTCTCCATAGGTCACTGAGAACATCGCGAACTGCAACTTCCAGGTCGCTTCCGATTCTCCTTCAACGGTGTAGCCCGAGCCGCCGTACATGCCGGATGAAGGAAGCGCGCTACTGATCCCCACCTTCACCATGCCCGGCTCGCGTGACAGCCGCTCCAGCACTGAACGGCCGAACGCCTCGGCCGATTGTTCCGTTCCATATTGCTGCGCCGGCAGCTGATAACCGGCGGCCAGCACGTGATCCGCACGAAATCCCGGATCGACCGCCTGCATCTTGCGCAGGCTTCTGAGAGACGCACCGCACGCTGTGACTAAAATCAGCGCGACCGACACCTCAGCTATCAGCAACGCGGATCGGGCCCAAGCGTGGCTCGCGCCGGTCGCCGTGCGTGCGCTTTCTTTGAGCGACTCCGTAACGTTGGTGCGCAAGGCGGCAATCGCGGGCACGAGACTGCAAAAGGCGCCTGTCGCCAATGCCAGGGCAATGGCGAATGCTGCCACCGTCGCGTCGATCGAGATCGAATCGACACGCGGCATGGAATCGGGAATGAGACTCAACGCCGCCCGGATCGCGACCGCTGCCAATCCCAACCCGAGAAGTCCACCGGCGCTTCCCAGCAGCAATCCTTCCATGACGGACTCGCGGACGATGGTTCCCGGCCGCGCTCCCAGGGCGAGTCGTATCGCATATTCAGGGCGCCGTCGGATGGCTCTCACTAACATCAGGCCGGCCGCGTTCACGCAGGCGATCAGCAGGACGATGGAAACCGCCAGGAACAGCGCGCGCAGCACCGGCCGCACTTCGGCCACATCGTATTCGAGCAGTGGCGTGGCATCGCCTCGTATGCGAATGGCCGACTGCGCCGGCGGAAGCGTGTGCATGATCTGTTGCGCCACGCGGTTGGCATCCTGCGCGGCTTGCAGGACTGTCGCGCCATTTTTCATTCGCGCGACGATGTTATATCCCCAATACCCCGCCTGCCCGTCAGAAAGTTCCTCCGCCGTCAGACTCATCGGGACCCATAGATCTGTCTGGTCCAGCCGGCCTGTTTCCAGGGGAAACGTAAAGCTGCGTGGCATGACGCCAAGAATGGTGTAGAGCTTGCGATCGAGTTGGACCGGAGTGCCAACAACGCTCCGATCTTGGTGATAACGCTCTACCCAGAGCGCGTAGCTGATCAACGCGACCGGCTGATGACTTTCCTCCTCTTGCTCGGTGAAAACGCGGCCGAGTATCGGATTGACGCCAAGGGTCGGGAACACTCCCGTCGTTACACGCGCCGCATTCACCTCAACCGGACTAACGCTCCCCGAAAGTTCATAGTTCGCACCGGTGAAGCCGCCCATGGAGGAAAACTCAGTAGTTGCCTGAGAGTAGGCGCCGATTTCGCGCGCCGTGACCGGAGTGTGGGAGCCACCGCCAATGTGATCTCCCAACAGAACCAGGCGGTCGGCATTCGGGAAGGGAAGAGGCCGCAGCAAGATGCCCTCGATCAGCGAGAACATCGCGGTCGTGCCACCGATGCCGAGACCCAGCGTAACGATGATGATTGTCGTGAAGCCAGGCGACTTCCTCAGTTGGCGCGTTGCGAAGCGGGCATCCTGGGCGAGTGCGTACATTCGTCCTCCCTACTCTCTGATCTTTGGATTGCCGAGAGCAATTGGATAGTTAGCACCCCGGTGGCTAACAGTAAAGAACGTTCTACGCTGCTCTTCAAATTGGCAAGACGAAGAGTGTTTCTCGGTGTTCGTGTGCAGCCACCGACCAGCGTGCCGTTTGTACGTCATTATTCCCGGATGGCCGCAAAACTGGAAGCACTGTTTGCAACCATCCGTGGGTATTGAAAAGTCACGAGCTAAGTGTGTCAATTCCGCTATATAGCTCATTCGTTTGCCGACACCTGGCAGAGGCTATCGATGTCATGCGAGGCGTCTTTACCTCCTGTCGTGGCTACAGGCTTTCAATGTCCTTACGATCATCGGTAATAAATGCAAGAACGCACCCGCAAAATATGGTCTTGCAAGTTCCGCTATATAGCTCTATACTCCGGCGGTTCGTATTTTAAAAATGTTGGAGGCACTTGCCATGTCAACCCATTTCCTGCCGCGTCTGCTCCGAATGGCTTTCCTTATTTTGTTGGCCCTCGTTGCATGCATCTCTCCCTCACTCGCACAAAACCCGGATCAAGGCAAGATTGTTGGAGGATACTTCGAAGAGTGGAGTATCTATTACGCCGGTTACAATATTGCCAACCTGCAACAAAACGGTGTCGCCGATAAACTGACACACCTCATCTACGCTTTTGGAAATGTGACGACGACTCCGACGCCGGCATGCGCCATCGCCGATACCTGGGCCGACTATCAATCCCCGTACCTGCCCAGCGTCAACGGTGCCCCCTACCCTGGTCCACTCTTTGGAAATTTTGCGGCCATTCAACAACTCAAGGCCCTCCATCCCAACCTGAAAGTGCTGATGTCTTTGGGAGGTGCGTCTGCCGTCAATACCGCCGCCTTCGTTAGCGCCGCCAGCACTGCCGCCGGACGCCAGGCCCTTGCCGCTTCCTGCATCGATATGTTTGTCAGCGGCAACATCGCCGCAGGCGTCACTGCCCCGGGATTGTTTGACGGCTTCAATATCGATTGGGAATTCCCTACCGCCACCGACACCCAGAACTTTACCGCCCTGCTGCAAGAGTTCCGCAGCCAACTGAACGCCCTAAGCAAAACAACGGGCAAGCAATACACGTTGTCGTTCGATGGACCCGCGGGTTCGCAGAACTATGTCAACATCGATCTACGTAAAGCTGCCGAGCAGGTTGATTTCATCACCATTGATGGCTACAACTATTCCGGTTCATGGGTGACGCAAACCAACGATGCGTCGCCGCTATTTGATTCCCGCCAGGATCCGCTGTTTGGCCAGGATCTCGACATTGACGACACTGTGAATGCGTATCTCAAGGCCGGCGTGCCCCCGCACAAGTACACGATGGGCATGCCTCTTTACGGCGCTGGTTGGACCGGTGCCTCTGACAAGAACCATGGCTTGTACCAGAACTCCACCGGCGCCTCACCGGTGCTCTTGGCGAACGGAACAGCCGTGTGCACGGACCTCAGCGGTAATACGGCGGGCTGCGACACCCTGCTGACGCCCGGACTTCTCACCTATTCGACGCTCTCCACTCTTACGTCCAATGGCTACAGCAACTACTTCGATCCGCGAAGAGTCGCCATATCACTCTACGATCCAACCAGCGGGACCTTTTACACATACGACGATCCCTTCACAGTGTTTTTGAAGACGATCTATATCAACGTGAAAGTCCCGGGAGGTCTTGGCGGCGCATACTTCTGGGCGCTGAAAGACGACGACGCGAACGGCACCATGGTAAAAACCTTGGCCGCTGGTCTAGGGCGCTAGCTTGCAGAGGCCCTGAAAACTAAAAAGGAGAATAAAGAGCGGGGGCAGGCTGGCCGAGAACCAAGCCTTCTTTGGGATGTGCCAACCTGCCCCTCGCGAGATCCTGCGCGGTGCGCCCATGCGCGAAAATCTGAAGCACAGCTACAGCGAAATCGGTCGGCCATCGATTGATCCCGAGCTGCTGCTGCGCATTTTTCTGATCGGCTATCTATACGGCATCTCGAGCGAGCGCAACCTGGTGGAGGGCCTGCGCATACATCTCGTGGGACGGTGGTTCACCGGCCTGGGTTTCGATCAGGAGATTCCCTGCCCCTCCACGTTCTCCAAGAACCGGCACGGAAGGTTTCAGGAATTGACGTTATTCGAAGCACTGTTTAACGCGCACGGTAGCATTCACACCCAAAGAAGCGGCTGGCGAATAGGGTAGTTCCGGATGATCTCTTTGTCAGTCGGATCTGGATCCAATGTCTTCCAGAGATCGATGTATTTCGGCTCGTGGCAGGCTATGCCCGAGAACAGTAGACCGGGCGAGCGAACAGGCAAGGCGTCGAAATGCTCCACGTCCCGCGCCCACTTCCATCCGCTCTTATCCTTAAGGTACGGATAGATGAACTCGGCTGCCTTGCAGAGCCCGCGCCCGTCTGCAAGGTGGAACGTCGGCGGATCCGGCGCCAGCCCTTGGAGCGATTGGCAAAGTCCCGCCATGACGTCGAAGTTGAAGATCGAATAGCTGTATGGCTTGGTGCGCGCCAGTTCCCGAGGGAAGGATCCATTCTCATCCATCTGATTGGGTAGCAGAATATCGCGGTAGCGCTGGTACACCTCTTTGCGCGCGGCGTCATCGCCCGCCAACCGGGCAAATTCGGCAGCCTGCAAGGCCCAGCAGAAGGCGTGATTGTTCGTGGTATCGCGCTCCTTCATTCCCGGCTCGCTGTGCGAAAGCCAGTCCAGATAGCTGGCGAACCAATTCTTCACCGCGGCGCCGTCTTGCAGACTCAGCATGCCAGACATCAGAAAGCTCGCCGCTCTCGCCACTTCGACCAAATGCAGCGTATCGATGATGCCGTAGGAGCGGCCCGTCGAAGATCCTTGTACCGCTTGAGCGTACAGCAGGTTCGGATTCATCCGCGTTTCAGGGGAGACAAACCAGGCGCGCAGGTGAGCGCAGGCCTGCTGCCCGTAACTGCGGTCGCCGGTCAGCAGCCAGGCCGCGGTTAGAGCGGGCATCTGGATGGAGAGCGCCACCATCACCTTGCGATGCTCATCGAAATTCTCCGGATTGCTCTGTCCATCACGATTGATGTAGGGCCCATTCGGGTCCTTCGGGTTGGGCCAGAAGTAATCCGCCTGAGAATAGAAATCGTGCAATCCACCTGCACTGCGCTTGGCGGGAAACGCCGTGATCGTAAGGGGAGTTTGAGAAACATACTTGGCGCCGGCTTCTAGAATTCGCTTGCGGTCCGTTTCGCTGACCAGGCGGAAGGCCTCAGACTTTTCAGGGTGGTCCGACAGACTGAAGGCGAGCCTGGCGGCCGTCAGACAACCGGCCGCCGACGCCGCTTCCAAGAATCTTCTTCTCGAGAGCACATTGGGCTGGAGCATCTCGGATTCTCCTTTTCCAAGTTGAGGACTATAAATTCTCGTACAGCCTTATGCCAAGACACGGAATGGCAAAGGCTGCCGCCACTGAATCATCTTGTCTGGAGCGTTTTGTCTGTTGCAGTCAACGCATCGAGTGCGGCCAGCACCGCAAAGCGCGCGAGCGAGAAACCGCGACGCCACCGTTCGTGCATCGGCGGGAGATTCGCCGAACTCCAAAGGCCAACTAAATGCGATTCCGGGATCCCGAACTATGCAGCAGCAGAGGTGCGTTCGAGATCGCGACTCATAGTGTTATTGTGGAGGGAATGTCGAGCATCGGTAACGGCTCTCGAAGATTCTGAACTGCTGGACGGTTTGCTCCTTATCGCAACGACTATGCGCTGTGACAGTCAGAACTTCTACGAGGAGCGGATGGAGGTTTCTCGACGAAACTGGAATCCCCGCGACTTCGAGGTTTCCAGAAGTGGCTGTATCAAATAAACCAAAGTCAGACGACTAATTGGCGGCGGGGGGCGGCGGAAAATTTGCGCGCCGAAGGGACTCCAATTCCTCTCAGCTGCCGTTTTACCGAGGAACAACGAAAGTAGAAATCATCGCATGAGTCTCTACTGCTCGACGGGCAGTGCCGAAAGCGATCTATCTTCTCAGCAGTTGCACGATCTGCTCGTGGAAAGTCTTGCGAAGCTGGGAAAACGCAACCGGGTGCTCGTCGTGCCACCGGATCAGAGCCGCGTGCATTCGCGCGCCGGCGATCTGACGCGATACGCGTGGGAGTATTACGGCGACCGGCTTCAGGCGGTCCTGCCTGCCCTCGGCACGCATGCTGCGATGGATCCGAAGCAGCTCGCGCGAATGTTTGGCGCCATGCCGGCAGAGCTTTTCCGCGTGCATAACTGGCGTACGGACGTCGAGACCCTGGGCGAGGTCCCGGCCGAGTTCATCCGCGAGCAATCGGAAGGCAAGCTGAACTATGCGTGGCCGGCACAGGTGAACCGGCTCATTGTGCATGGAGACTTCCATCTCATACTCTCCATCGGCCAGGTCGTGCCCCATGAAGTGGCCGGCATGGCCAACTACACAAAGAATATTCTCGTGGGCACTGGAGGCCGCGAGAGCATAAACCGGAGCCATTACCTGGGTGCGGTTTACGGGATGGAGCGCATCATGGGCCGCGCAGACAACCCCGTGCGCAACGTTCTCAATTACGCATCCGATCGTTTCCTGGGACATCTGCCCATCGTCTACGTACTCACCGTTGTCGGACTCATGGCGGATGGACGTTTGGCAGTACGCGGCCTCTTCATCGGCGACGATATGGAGTGCTTTCACCGCGCCGCCGCACTCAGCTTGAAAGTGAACTTCGAGATCATGGATGCGCCCATACAGAAAGCTGTGGTTTATCTTGACCCGCATGAGTTTCACAGCACATGGCTGGGCAACAAGGCCATCTACCGTACACGCATGGCATTGGCTGACGGTGCAGAGTTGATCATCCTGGCTCCCGGCATCAAGGAATTTGGCGAAGACCGGGCCATCGATGGACTGATCCGCAAATACGGTTATCGTGGAACGCCGGCCACTCTCGCGGCCGTGAGTGCGAATGCTGATCTTGCGGACGACCTGAGCGCGGCTGCTCACCTCATACACTCCTCCTCCGAAGGTCGCTTCACCATCCGGCTGTGCCCCGGTCATCTAAGCCAAGAGGAAGTTGAGGGAGTGGGTTTTGAATATGGCGATTTGCAAACCATGCTCACGCGCTACAACCCGCAGACCCTTCGCTACGGCAACAACCGGGTCGACGGCGAAGAGGTTTTCTTTATTTCAAATCCCGGCTTAGGATTGTGGGCGCACCGCGCTAAATTGTTGGGACGCGACGCATGATCGTGGTCTTGATTGCGCGGGCACGCCCATTTGTCCGCATGTATTGACGAATAAAAGGCAGCTTCAAGGAGAAAAATGATGGCTACGCGACGCGAATTTCTCGATGCCCTTGCTGTAGGCGCGGCGGGATTGGCCGTGGGAACTACGGCAAAGAGCTATGGCCAGATTCTTGGATCGAATGATCGACTCAACTTTGCCGTCATCGGTCTGAATGGCCGTGGCTACGCTCACCTCTCCTCGCTCGCGGCAAACAAAAGTGCCGCGCGAATCTCGCATGTCTGCGATGTGGACAGCAATATTCTAAGTAAGTTCGCCGACCGAGCCCGGCAGGAGATGGGCGAGGCCCCCGCGACAGAGAAAGATTTTCGCAAGATTCTTGAACGGAAAGATGTCGACGCCATCACTATTGCCACTCCCGATCATTGGCATACGCCCATGGCCATCGCCGGCTTGCAGGCGGGTAAACACGTCTATCTGGAAAAGCCATGCAGCCACAATCCTGCCGAGGGGGTGATGGTGGTCGAGGCGCAAAAGAAATATGGAAAGCTGGTACAGATGGGCACCCAGCAGCGCTCTTCACCCCACACCATAGAGGTCGTTGATAAGATCCATGCCGGCGTAATCGGCAGGCCCTACTTCGCGCAGGCCTGGTACGTCAATGTGAGAAAGTCGATTGGCACAGGCAAAGCGGCGCCGGTGCCGCCTCAGCTCGATTGGGACTTGTGGCAGGGCCCCGCTCCGCGTCGTCCGTATATGGACAATGTGCAGCCCTATAACTGGCACTGGTTCAGAATCTATGGCACGGGCGAAACGCTTAATAATGGTACGCACGAAGTCGATGTCTGCCGCTGGGCGCTCGGCGTCGACTATCCCGAGCGAGTTTCATCGTCGGGCGGCAGATACCATTTCAAAGATGACTGGCAGTTCTACGACACACTGGTGACCAGCTTCGAGTACGAAGACAAAATGATCTCGTGGGACGGGAAGTGCTGCCAGGGAATGAAGTATTACGGCCGTGATCGTGGTTCGACAATTATGGGAACGACGGGCACAGTGCTGATTGATCGCGATGGCTATGAGATCTACGACCTCAAAGGCAACAAGACAAGCGAATTCAAGGTGGGCAAAACCACTTCGTCCTCTGACCTGATCGGCCGTGATTCCATGACCGACGCTCACTTCGCGAACTTTATCGCGGGTATCCGCAAAGGCGAGAAGCTCAACGCTCCTATCGCGGTTGGCAACGTCGCCGTTACCATGTTGCAGCTTTCCAACATCGCTTGGGAAGTCAATCGGGAACTGCGTCTCGACCCGAAAGACGGACGGATTCAGGGCGACCCCGAAGCCATGAAGATGTGGGGGCGAGACTACGAGCCAGGGTGGGCGCCACATGTCTAACAAAACCGCTTTGTCGCGTCGCGATTTCGTTCGCTCCAGTGCAGTCGTTGCGGCGGCATTATCCGCTCCCGCCGCCGTCTCGGTGCTGGCTCACGAAAATTCACCTCCCGACCAAGCGTTGCCGATCCGTTTGGGCCTGGCCAGCTACACGTTTCGTAACTTCAGTCGCGCCCAGATGATCGGCTTCATGAAGCAACTCAACGTCTCCGCATTGAACGCGAAGGACGTCAAAGATCATCTCCCGATGGATGCACAGCAGGAGGCAGCCGCGCTGGCGGACTACGCCGCGGCGGGCATCAAGCTCCATGCCGCCGGAGCCATCTATTTCGCGAAAGATGAAGATGCCGACATCCGCAGTAAGTTCGAATACTGCAAGAGAGCGGGTATTGGCGTGATTGTCGCCGGCGACCCCACACCGGAGACTCTGCCGCGAATAGAGAAGTTCGTAAAGGAGTACGACATCCGTATCGCCCTCCACAACCACGGGCCGGAAGACAAATTGTGGCCTTCGCCGCTGGATGTGTTGAAGGCGGTGAAGGGCATGGACCCGCGCATCGGGTGCTGCATCGATGTCGGGCACACGGTTCGTGCCGGCACCGATGTCGTGCAGGCAATCCACGAAGTTGGCCCGCGGCTGTTTAACATGCACATGAAGGACCTCACGAACTTTCAGAGCAAGGAGAGCCAGGTCGCGGTGGGGGACGGCATGATGCCAGTGCGGAAGATGTTTGAAGCGCTCATCGCGACGAAATACCAAGGCTTCGTCGATCTCGAGTATGAGATTCATCCCGACGACCCGATGCCGGGCGTGATCGCCAGCTTCGCCTATATGCGAGGCGTCCTGGCAGGCATGGGATTCGCGGGCCAAGGCTGAGCCCGAAGCAATTCGTCACCTGCTCTAAGCATTTCCTGACCGATAAAGGCGCTCCTTTTCGCTAGGTTGGCGATCCCAACAGTCTCAACCTGCCGCAAAAGTGAGTTTTTTTTATGGCAGGGCGACGTCGTTCGCATTCGTAGTAAATGCCACGTTGCGCGGTTCTTCTCATCTCTGGAATAACGACCACCATCTTTGCACTGACAAAATCACTCGCGAGATGGAATCTAAACATCTGCGGCAGCACCGAAGACCAGTATTTCCAAGTGTGTGCACCAGGTGAGGTCGACCACGCATGCGGAATACCGAGGCCGGTTAGCTCTTCGTGCAAGCCGCGCATCATCGGGAAAAGACGATCTTCCGTTCCGCAGGCGAGGAAAAGTCTGGGAACCGGGCCGGGTATTGTGATTGTCTGTTTGCCCCGGCCATGGGAATCGAGCGCCTCGGCCGGCGGCGGATGCGATGGCCAGAAACTCCACTGTTTATCGACTAATCCACTTACCACGCTGACGCTGGCGAATCGGCCTGGGTACCGGCGCCCCACATCCAGCGACAAATAACCACCGAAGGAAAAGCCGCCGATCGCCCAATGTTGGCGTTCGAAAGGGATGGCATAGTGGCGTGAGACCGTTCCCGCGACCTCTTCCGCCACCAGAGTCAGATAGTTATGGTATGGGGAACTGTCGGAGTACTCGCGGTAGAAACTGTCGAAGCGAACATCCGGCAGAGCCACAATCGCGGGACGTACCTCGTGCCGTCCTAGCATTTCGTCATAGACCTGGTCCACTTTGAGATACTTCAGCAGATCTTCTGGCCGGTCGCGCCAACCGTGATTCAAAATGAATACTTCGGTAGGGGCAACCTGCGTCTTCGGAACCAGCGCAAGGAAAAAACGAGGCTCGTTCATTTCCTTAGACCAGAAACGAACGCGTTCGACGACGAGGTTGGGGCGCTCCGAGAGGCGAACAACTTCGATTTCACCGGGAGCGAGGGGCGCCTTTTCAAAAGCCTCTTTGTGTTGCCGGCACGCGGGCAGAAACAACGTTGCCGTCAATGCCAGTCCCCGCAGTCGCCAACCGTTCCACACCAAGACACCTCACGGAATTTTCTGCGCGCCCGCAGCGCCAGTTTCCCGGCTGGCGAGTTTCTTCCGGATGAGTTCGTCGATCTGCTCCAGCGTATTCAAACTGTGCGCGTTGATTTCTCTGGGCACGAATTCGACTTGAAAACGCTCTTCAAGAAAAGCGACGAGACCGATCATGCCGATCGAGTCGATCAGGCCACCGGTAACCAGAGGCGTGCCATCGTCGATCGTGGTCTGATGCACGCCGAGCAACACGTTTTCGGCGATGAACTGCCGGACTGCTGGCTTGATCTCCATGTTTTGATTCACTGTGGCTCTGAGCAGCATGCGTTCGATTCAGCATCGTTCGGCGGAACATGATTCGGTGCAGCGTGGTCGAGTGTTTCCGCAATTTTGCCCAGGGCCAGGTAATCGATCTTGCCCCGGCTTCCCTTCGGTATTATTTCTAAAAACACGATGTGATCCGGCACCATATATAGAGGCAGCGTCCGCGCACAGTGGGCTTTGGCTGCGATCAGTGTGACGGCGCCAACAGAGCGCGGGCGAACAAAAGCTATGATAGTGGTCCCGGTCTTCGGGTTGCCCTTTCCATCAACGACGGCCACCGCAGCCGCTTCCAGTATATCCTCGCAGCCGGTGAGTGCAGTTTCGATTTCCCCCAACTCAATCCGGAAGCCCCGGCGTTTCACTTGCCGGTCGAGCCGTCCCAGGAAAACGTATTTGCCGTCGGGTGCACGCGATACGCGATCCCCGGTGCGGTAATAGCATTGCCCCTCCAAGCTGACGAATGCCCGTTGCGTATCCTCAGGGCAGTTCCAGTATCCGCTCATCAGAGAGTCGCCGCCCGCGAGCAACTCGCCACTCGCCGCATCCACCGTGACGGTGGCATAAGGGCAGGGCTGGCCGATTGAGAGTGCTTGTGATCCGTCGAAGTCGCGCGGCACTCGGTACCACGTCACAACGTTTGTCTCGGTCGGGCCGTAGAGGTTCGCGCAAATGGCCTGCGGGACGGCAGCCTGCAGCCTCACCACGTCCGTAGCGCGAAAGACCTCGCCAGCGAAGAGGATGACGCGTAGCCCGGGATATTCATGCTGCGCCAGTTGTCCCTGTAACATGCCGGCCAGAATAGACGGCACCGAATACCAGCAAGTGATGCGAGCGTCGCGCAGAAACTGCACCAGGAAGCGCGGCATCCACACAATATCGTCGGGCACCAGCACGCAAGTAGCGCCGCGCAGCGCCATATTGAAAATATCAAAGGTGGACAGATCGAAACTGAGAGGGGATGGGCATGCGATACGATCGGAGGAACCGATCTGAAACTCACGCGCCGACCATTTCACGAAGGCGCTTACCGCGCGGTGGGAAAGCACAACTCCCTTCGGCCGGCCGGCTGATCCCGAGGTAAACAGAATGACCGCTGGATCGTTGGCGTCTGGTCTGGGTAGCAAATCATCGCCGGAAGCAACTGGCTTCCCTTGCCAGGAAATGCTTCCGTCATTCTCACGATCAGTAATTCGGGGCGGTGAACTGTTGCCCTCAATTACCAGTCGCCCCCCGCAATCCGCCAGTGTCGCTTCGATCCGTTCCTTCGGCCACTGTGGGTGGATGGGAACATAGATCGCCCCGGCAAGCAGTGACGCAAAAACTGAGACGATTGCGTCGGTGCTCTTCGGTAGCACCAGAGCGATCCGATCCTGCTTCTGGATCCCGTGTTCGACGAACCGCGCGGCCAGCGAAGCGGACTGTTCGAACAACTCGCGGAAGGTCGTAATCCGATCTGCTCCAACTCGATCTTGCTCGATAATCGCCGGCGCGTTCGGCATGGCCGCTGCCGTGCGCCGAAGCCAGTCCGCGAGCAAGTCACTTTCAGAGTGATCGTTTTCTGGTCCTCGGGGGCTTTCAAGCTCGGACAAGCGTCACCCCCCAGGTAAAACCGATTCCCGCGGAAGCGAATAACAGCAATTGCCCCGGGCGAATTCGGCCCTCGCGCTGCAGATGCACATAATTGATGACCAGATCGCTGGCAAACGTGTGACCGTAGTCGGCCATGGGCGTGACCGGCAGCCCGCCCTCGGGCAGGCCCACCATCCGGCGGAAGCCCTCGCGGTCCCGCTGGCTGATATTGGAATAAATGAAGTGGTCGATGTTGCTCAGGCTCAGGGAATTTGCCGCCAGGACTTTCTTCACCAACCAGAACAAGTTCAGATAGTAGACCGGCATTACCTCGTTTTCCATGCACGCAGCATCCACTTTGATCTCGAGATGGCCGTTGGTTTTGACTAAGGCAATGGCATCGTGCAGATGGCCAAGCGTCATGGCTTCGACGCCGAGCAGCAAAGGACCTTCCGCGCCTTTGCGCGTCAGAATAACCGCGCTCGCGGCGTCGCCCTGCACGGTGATCGGAAGCAGCGAGCGGCTGCCTTGAGGTGCGCCATCGCCCGTCACCAATAGCGCAGTCTGAATACTTTCATCAGTACTCATCCAGCCCAGTGCGGTCTTGATTGCGAGATGCAGCGCCCCACAACCGCCGGACTTGAATCCCAGGTTCAGCGAGGTTTCCGCTCCGAGTTCCGCGCTGAGTTTGTGCGCGAAGGAAAAATACTGTGAGTTCTCTCCCGGAAAAGTGCTGTAATCTACAATCAGATGGACGTCCTGACCCGTAATCCCAGCCTCCGCGATTGCCGTTGAAGCCGCTTCGAGAACTAAATCATAGGGTTGCTTGCCGCCGCACACACGAACGCGGCTGAGGCCAAGACCTTCTGCGGCCTTTTGCCTCGCGTTCGGACTTAGCGGAGCGAGCGTGATCCGCACTCGATCTCGCTCCCGCTCCAACACGGCTTCGACGGACTCACTGTCGTGCGGAACGGCGTACGCCGCCGATGCAATTCGCACATGCATGTTCAAGCTAACTCCAGCAGAAGCGCCGCAAAACCACTCTCGCCCGATGATCCTAACAAGAGGGCCTGTCCCGTGCCGGGCCGGTTGCTCAAGGCCAGGATCAAGTGAAGAAAAGCGCTGGTGTCGGCAAGACCCGCAGCAACAGCTTGCTGGGGGACGATGACGGAGCTTGCTCCGCCAATCTCGCGGGCCAGGGCGGCTGTGAAACCTGTCGCGCACGGTGCGCCGCTTCCGGCACAAATAATCAGATTCGAAACCGACTCGCCGAGCATCTGGCGGACGCTCTTGGCTGCCTCTCCGCCCGCCGCCCAGCGACCCGAATTGAAATGTGCATAGGCGCGCCTTTCTCGCGCACCCGCCCGTTCCAACACCAATGCGGCTACTCCTTCCGCAGGCACAAAACCGCGCACGCATCCACCGTCCTCCGGCAGAGGCTCCGCGTTGTAGCACGCCGGCGACAAATGGCCTGCAGCCTCGTACCATTCGTAGACGGCGCGTGTGAGTGTATCGCCCGCCAGCACAATGGCCAAATCGGCTTGCCCGTGGCGGAGCAGGGAAGCAGCTTGGATCAACGCGCTTTCCCCCGCAAATCCCTTGCAGCCGACTGTAATATTCGGCCCTCGCAACCCGTGCCATAAAGCCACATGACTGGCTGGAGCGTTGGCGAGCCCCTCCGGGAACGGGCTCGGGTCCGTCCCGCACCAACCATTTGCCGCAGCGCTTTGGTAAAAAGCTTCTGTGAGTTCGACGCAGCCCAGGCCAGTGGCGAACACCACCGCCACTCGGGATCGGTCCACCTGGGTCAAGTCGATGCCGGCATCTTGAATTGCCAGGGAAGAGGCCACGAGAGCCCACGCCGACAGGCGATCCAGACGCCTCGTCTTCAATCCAGCCACCACGCTGGCGGGGCGAAATGGCTTCACCAGAGACGCTCGCCGCAAACCGGCGGTTGGCCACGACGTAATAGCTTCAGGCTCCAACTGGTTCTCTGGGATCAGTCCAGCCAGCGCACCGTACGGACTCACGGATCCGATCCCGGTAATCGCGGGCAGATTTGGAGTCATGAGCGGCCGTCCGCGAAGCCGGTATTCCCAAACTCAGCGTCCTCGAATATGAGCGCCGTGTTGCTGCCCCCAAACCCGGCCGAGACCGACATCGCCAGGGGCAACCTCTCACGTAGAACTTCTCCCCGCAGCCAGTTCACACTGGGGCTCTCAATGGGATCGCTCAAGCGCAGCGTCGGTAGCAGTGCGCCACAACGAATAGCCGCGATCGTGATGGCCGCCTCTAACGCCCCGGCAGCTCCCAGACAATGTCCGAAATAAGACTTTGTCGAAGACACGGGAATGGGATGGCTGCGTCCGCGGAAGACGGCCTCGTATGCGTTGCTCTCGGCAATATCATTCAAAGGCGTGCCGGTGCCATGGGCATTCACATAGCCGATTTCCTCGCCACTGACTTCCGCCATTTCCATGCAAAGGCGCATGCAATCCGCCAGGCCGTTTCCCTGTGTGTGTGGTGCGGTGGAGTGAAATGCGTCATTCGTCATCGCCCATCCCCGCAGGACGGCCAGAATGTTGGCCTTACGTGTCGCGGCAGCGTCGAGCGTTTCGAGCACGAACACTGCAGCTCCTTCGCCCAGGTTGAGCCCCTTGCGATTCCGGTCAAAGGGCCGGCACGGTTCTGGATCCAACGCCTGCAGTGAGTTGAACCCGCTCAGCGTGAACGGACAAAGTGCATCGCTGCCGCCGGCCAACATCATGGGCGCTGCTCCGTCGAGCAACAGGTTGGCGGCGAGCGCGATCGCCATCGCTCCTGAAGCACAAGCTGCTGAAACCGCACAGCGTGGTCCGTACAGCTTCAAATCGTCTCCCACGGAATCAGCAACGTGCGACGGGGGATACGTGGCTGCCCGCGCAAGCCCGCCATAGGAAGGGCCGCCGCTGCGGTACCAGGCCGCCGGATCCTCTGCGATTTCAGGATCGATCTCGCTCAAGCCTGCTACTGTGCTCGCCATCACTACGCCACTATCGCCGAAGCCAGCGCCATCGCCACCGAGATTCGATACTGCGTCCCGCGCCGCCACTATCGCGAGCCGATCACTCCGGGAATATTGTGAGCTCGACCCCTCCGCCAGCAGCGGCAAATCATGGACTTGGGCAGTGCTTCCGACGAATCCGGGATACAGATCCTTTGTGGGCGTCAGACAGTTCTTGCCCGACAACACTCCTGCCTGCAGGCATTTCATCCCGAGGCCATATGGACTGATCACGCCGACACCGGTAACGACGATGGTTTTTCTAGGGTCGTTCATACAACGATCAGTCACGAGGGGCAACCGGCCAGAAGTCAAAAAAATTCATCCACTGATCGTAATGGGTGGTCAAGGTTTTTTCCAGGAAGCGGACGGCTTGACCCAAAGCCACTTCCAGGTCGGCATCGCCGAACCCCGCTGGAACCGGCGCGATCGGATCACCCATGCAAGCGCGGTAGCGCAGCCAACCTGCGCGAATCACGAAGCCAGGCAGCACTGGCGCTCCCGAGACTTGCGAAAGCAGGAACGGCCCCAGCGGAAACGAAGCGGGTTGAGAAAAAAACTGCACGTCCGCGCTGTGCCGCTGATAGACGCGGTCCCCCTGCATCGCCACGATCTCGTTTCGACGCAACGCCTGTAAGAGTTCTAAAGTGGCCGGCACGCCCTCGCGGAGATCCACAATCTTAAGCTGCTCGCTGGCCATCAGATTCCGCAGCGTGATCTCTGCTGGTTTGTCCTCGACCACTCGCGCCACGTTGACTGGCCGACCGTGCATTTCCAGCAGGCGCGAAGCAAATTCCCAATTGCCCACATGAGCCGTCCACACAATCAGCCCGTTGCCCGCGCTCAGGCATTGCTCGATTTTCGCCGCGCCCCGCTCCTGCTCCACCAGCATCGAGAGCAGTTGGGAATGTGTGGCCTGGGGGATGTAGCAATAGGAAACCATCAAATCGCAAAACGAATAGAAGACCCAATAGACCTTCCATTGCAGCCCGAGCCCGCGCTTGCCCGAGACTCGTCGTAGATTGCAGGCTACCGCCCGGCGTTCCTGTTTCAACATAACGAAAAAGATCAGCGCCGTGACCAACGCAATGGGAGGATGGAGGAACCGTGGCAGCCTCGGGATGATGGCAAATATGATCCGCTGCGCTGTGATGTTGTGGAAACGGTGCTCGTACCAGCGCGTCAATTTCCGCCCGCCACCATGAGGCCGCGCAGGTTGTGCTTGGACGACGTAGGATTACCCGTTCGGAGGATCTTAGCTATCAATGTCCTGCCGCTGCCATTTTGGATTCAATGATCGCCGCCAACACGTTGATGCTTTCCAGATGTTGTTTGTCGAAGTTGGCCTGCACCAGCTTGATACCGAAATGCCGCTCAATTTCCAGAACGAGTTGAAGAATGTCGATGGAATCAATTTCCAGTTCGCCGCCCAGTAGCGGCTGATCGTCCCGCAGATCCTCCGGGGTCATATCGGTGATCCGCAAACTCTTCAATATGATGGGTTTGAGTTGCTCTTTAACGCTCGCCATGGTTTGATTTTCAGCCTGAGGATACCATAAAGCCCGCCTCCAGAACCGGCCAGCAGCGCCGAAACTACAGCAGTCCCCCATCGACAGCGATCACCTGTCCTGTGATGTAGCTCGCCTCTCGGGAGCCGAGAAACACCGCGAGCGGAGCCACTTCTTCGGCTTTGCCAAAACGCCCCAGAGGAATTTCCGCAAGCAGCCGTTTCTCCTCTTTCGCAATATAGCTGGCGGACATGGGGCTGGGAATCACGCCCGGGCAGATGGCATTGACTCGGATATTGAATCGCCCCACCTCGCGCGCCAGCGCCTTGGTGAATGCGATAATGCCGCCCTTGGACGCCGAATAATTACACTGTCCAGCCTGGCCCCGAATGCCGCTGGGCGACACGATATTGCAAATTGCCCCGCTGCCCCGCCGCATCATGCCCGGCAAAGCCAACCGCGAACACAAATAGGTTCCGCGCAGATTGGTGTCGATCACTTCGTCCCACTGCTCGTCTGACATAAAGGCCAGCAAAGCGTCGCGGTTGATACCTGCATTGTTGACCAGGTAATCGACTGGCCCATATTCCTGTTCGATGCTCTCGAACATCGGCGCCACGCTCTCCCGGTGCGAGAGGTCGGCTTCGACCGCCCGCGCCTGCCCGCCGCCGGCAACAATCTGCTCGACCACTCCGCTCGCGGATTCTTTCGCGTGACAATAATGCACGGCGACGCGGTACCCTGCGCTTCCCAGCGCTTGCGCGATGGCCCCGCCAATAGTCCCCGAGGCGCCCGTTACCAGCGCCGTCTTCTGATCTTCCAGCCCGGTTTCAGCCATATGATCGAGTCTAGTGCAGCGGTTTGAAGATCAAAACATAAGCGGCCCAACGGGAGTTGTAGCGCGCGATATTTCCATCCAGCGCGTAGGAAACTGTGCCTTGCACCAGCGTACCCAGGGGCCCGGGCGTGTTGAAGTTGAGCTCGAGGCCGTCGAACTTGCGGAATCGGAACGATTCCTCCAAATTGCGCGCGCGCGCATAAGCGTACATCCCATCGATCTTCACGAGATCCAGCACGTTGAAACCGTAGTGCACGTTCGCCATGGCAATTGCGTCAAAAGAATCCGTGCCCGGAGGAATGCCGTGCAGGCGTGGCGCAGCTAGAAACGACGGGAAGTAGCGGGAGAAGCGATCCAGTTGGTCTCCACCCCAATAGGAGAGGTCCCATCCCCCTTTGGTGAATTTTCCTATGTAGTAATCCTTGTTCAAATCAGCGTCGTAAAGCGTGTACGCGTTTTGCTGGGGTTGCACCAGTAAGGTGTTCAGCGGCGGTGTCGGCGACGAGGAACCACAACCCGTCAGCGACAAATCCAGCGAAGCGCATCCGAAAGCTCGCCAGCCGATGCGTTCGCCGCGTGTTCCCTGCGCATCGAACACATAGCCTTTGCGGTTGTACTTTATTTCGATGCCCGGAAGCACGGTCAGCCCGTTGCGCGGCAGTTCATATTGCTCGAGCGCTTGGCTGGTTCTCAGGAAGTTGTCATACGCAAAATAAGTTGACGCCGTCACGCTGAGATGAGTGGTGGCTTGCCACGACGCCCGCAGTCCCGCGGTTTGCTCCCACGTCCATACATCGCCCTGCTTCAATTCCGTGTTGTCGCTGTAGATACGGTTCTCGCCCGGCAGTCCGTTCAGCGACAAATCGAATGCCAGACGGAACTTGGGCCGGTACTGCTTCGAGAGATCGGAAATCAGGATGGGCCCGGCAAAGAAGGTCGAAAGCTGGGCCCCGGTATGCCGGAAATCGAAATCCGCAATGCTGACGCCGAGAAACGGAATCGGAAAATTGAACGTCCCTCCGTACATCGCGCCGGCTATGAGCGCGGTGACGCGTTTCGGAGCATTCTCCACTAGAACCCGATCGTTCCCTTTCTTTTTCAGTGAGCGCAGCCCCTGGTCGGTATCGCGAAACATCGGGTCGTCGGAGCTATGCTCAGCCGCGAGCGTCCCACTGAATTCCGGACTGTTGATGACGTAATCTGAGAACTGTACCGTCCTCTGCAGCACAAAATCGCGTCCCGCCGCATTCAGTAACTGCTGTGCCGAAACTGACCGCACTAAATTAAACTGATTTCCCTTGCTGTCGCGCACCAGCTCGAAATTCTGAGTCTCGGTGTTAACCAGCACATTGCTCTTTGCGCCGCGTTGATTCAGATACTGTTTTACTTCGCGAAAAGTAGTGCCATCGATCCACACTTTACCGCTGTAAAGAACCTCGTCCCGCACCTTGGGCTCGACTCCGATCACATAGCACATCGCTCCGTTGACTTGCTCCGTGCCTAAGAGCTTGTATTCGTAGCGCTCGTTGAGCTGCAATTCAAGGGGCTGGGTCAGCACTTTTTCCGGCTCGATTTGCGGCAGCGGAAACGGATGATTCTTCCCGAACTTCACGCCGTTGACGTAGAACTCTTTCTGCGCCAGTTCCGTCTGACCGTCGCGGCTGAAAAACTGCGTGAGCTGCATGGAAACGTCGAATCCCGGCCCCAGGTTTGTGCTTTCAAAATGCAAGCTCAGGAAACTGGAAGCCCGATAATTTTCCAGCTTCTGTTTCTGCGCTTCGCGGTTTTGCTGCCAGCGGGCAATGATTTCCTCCAGCTTTAAGTCGACCCCGCCTTTCACCTCTACCGTGCTGACCGACGTTTGCCCAGCCTCATTTTGCGCGTGAATCGAAATCAACGCGTACTCACTGGTGCACTCGCAGGTTTGCGTGAAGCTCTTGTCCGTCTTAGCCGCTTCGCCTGCCTGCAATTGCGCGCCAGTCGCCGGATCGTACCACTTCACGTCGAATAGTCCTGAATCAGTGCTCTGTAACCGGACCGTCTTCGGAGACTCGGGACTTCCGTTCACGCGCACAACCATCACCATGTCCGACTTCGCGCCGCCGGACCAGCGGCGCACCTCGTTCGCCACGCCATCCACCGCAACGCTGAACGGCGAAGTCGCAGCATCCGCCGGAAACATGTTGGCAGTAATGTGGTGCGCTAAGAAGCTATTCATCGCGCACACCGCGTCTGCGGTCTTGACGTTCTCCGGTTCGGCCCACACGATTTCCACCGAGGTTCCACTGGCCGCCAGCATCGCCTTCAAGAACGACGAGCTCTCAGATTCTGACTTGAGCGGGGATGACTTCAGAATAAGTGGCTTATTCAGCGCCTGTTCAGCAATCCATGCCGCATCCTGGCGCCAGCCCTCGGAATAAGTCGTGCCCAGCAGATCGGCGTAAGTGGCAAGCCGCTTCACCAGACCGCCATGCTGGCCGACAAACCCTGGCGGGAAAACGAATGCCAGACGCAAACCCGCGTTGCTCGCCTTCACACCTAAGGCCAGCCGTACCAGACCGAACGCGAATCGATCGGGAGCTGTCGGAGATTGGGAACTTTCAATTTGCGCGGTTTCGAAGTCCTTCGTTGCTATTTCAATAATCAGTCCGCGCACTGCGGGTGCTGAGAGAAGCATCGGTTTCAGAAACGCATTCACACGCTCCGTGATCCGCTTCTCTGACTCATCGCCCACCAGAGACCCGCCGCGCACTAGCACGTGCAGCCAGACCTCGGATCCCGCGGGCAGCCTCTGTACAGCCTTCCCTTGCTCCTCGAAAAGGCTGGCTGAATTTTCGTCGCCCGAGAAATCGAAAGACAGTGGCGGCAACACGATCAGCTTCCCGGGAAACTCACACTGTTCTGCCGCCTGTAACCCCGCGGCAAGAGTTTGATCTGCCGGTATCGAGATGGCAGCCCGAGGCAGAGCAGCTTCCGCCACAAGCGGAAAAAGCAGAAGACCTGAACCCAGCAGAACGGTTGCAGTTCGCCCCAAAACTGTCATTAGCGAGAAGAACCGGGAAGAAGCCTGCGTTGCCGAGCGAAGCGACAATTTCATCACGATTAAGTCCGAAACCTCAAATTAGGAACGTGTTCGACAATCAGGGAAGAGAATCTGTCGTGCGCCCGGGGTTTCGCGACGAGGTCGTGTGCCTGACGGTTTCGCGATGGTGCTGCTTCATTATGGGGAGCTTTTTTAATAAAAGCTTAGCCGCTCGAAGTATATACGAACCCTTGAAAGCGATCTGGTTCGTTCATCGGTTCATTTACTCAGCAGGACGATCTCTTCTCTGTTCCCCCAGTAGAATGACGGCGGGAACCAAACACAGGCCGCCCACCAGCGCGAGAGCGACGCCCAACGACGTCACCAGACCCATCTCTGCGAGCGGTGTGAAACTAGAAGCCATCAGCGCGCCGAATCCGACGATCGTAGTCAGGTTCGATTGAATCAGCGCCGCGCCCGAAGCTTTCGCGATCGCGAGAATCCCCGCGCTCTCGTTCGCAAGGTAACGTTGGACCAAATGGATTCCATTGTCGATCCCAATGCCGATAATCAGCGGAATCGCCGTGATAGACATGAAACTGAAGTGGTGTCTCATCAGCAGCAACAACCCGAACGCTGCCACGATGCCGAACACGATGGGGATCAGCACAATCAGGGAGATGCGAAGGTTGCGGAAAGAGAGGTAGACGATCAGGCCGATGCCGGCTGCAGTAAAAAGTAACGCCCGGCGGCTATCGTGAAGCACCTGGCTCTGCATGTCGCGGTTCATCTTGTCGAAAGAGAATTCCACGAACGGACCAAACTGACTTCGCCAGGATGCGATCACACTCTCTGGAACCACCTCGATCGCGTCCGGATCCGTGGCATAAAAAGCGATGGCGGCGACGTAACGACCTTCCCCAGTTTTCCGGATGCTGTTGTCCAGCAGTCCTGGCGGCAGAAGCTCGGCTGCTTTGTCCAGCGTGACGAAATCATTACCTTGTCCAAGCTTTCGCAGCCGGTCGATAAACGGTTGCATTGGCTCGATTCGAAAACCGTTTTCCCGCAGCGAATCCTCAAGAGCCCGGGCTGAGACCGCCAGATTAACGCCCGCCAGCGAACTGGCGCGTTCGCTTTGAGTTTGGGTGGATGGCAGCAGCGCGCTTGGGGAGAAGATGGACTTAATTACGCCACGCTGCCGGTAACTTTCGAGGCCGTTCGTCAATTCTTCGGCCCGGCGTAGTACTTCCTGCTCACCACCCGAGATCAACAGCACGTTCGGACTGCCCTCGATGCCGAACCTTGCAGAAAGCCGATTCTGCGCCGCAACCGCCGGATTGTCAGCGCCCGTAATCTCAAAGCGCCTTCCCATCTTGATAGTCGGCAGAAATAGCAGTGACAGTACGAACACTCCCAAGCCCAAGCCGACCACGAGGCGGGCATGCCGGCCGATGTAATCGACGGATTTCCTAGCGATCCACGGAAGCAGACGGAAAGTGATAGTCTCCGGAGCGCGCGGCTTCGAGAAGCGCCACCACAGCCCCATCAGCGCGGGAACCGTGAGCAACGTGTGCAACATCATCATGAACATTCCCACGGTGAGGATGAAGCCGAACTCCGCCAAGGCCTTGAAACTCGAGCCAGCCAACGAAGCGGTCGCGGTCGCCGCCGTCACGATGCAAAACACTACGCTCAGCCCCGTCGTTTCGAAGGTGCGCAGCATCGCCTCATTCAGCGTTCCGCCCTTGGACCATTCCTGCGGCACCCGGTTGAAGAAATGGACGACCTGGTCGTCTCCCAATCCCGCCAGGATTGCTATAAAAGAAAGACTGATGAGGTTTACTTCTCCCGGATAGTAACTTGCTATACCCGTGGTCCACAGAATTCCCAGTCCGGCCGGCAGCAACGACAACAATAGCAGCGGGATCCTCGGATAAATGACCAGGCACAACAAGAGATTGCCCACAATCGAAATCAGGGAAATGCGGCGAATATTCGTTTCGATGAGCCGGTGTTCCTGCTCCGCGTAAACGTACGCGCCCGCCGCAGTGACCTGCACTCCGGAAGCCGGGAAATCCGGCGCCTTGCTTATCGACCGAATGTGCTCCCGCGTCCATCCCACCACTTGCTCGGCGAACTTGTAATCCATCGCCGACTGGCGAGGCTCGGCAATGATGAGCAGCGCCTTGTGATCTTTACTGAAAAATCGGTTACCCGAGCCCCAGTTGAGATCGAAATCCGCGAATTGCGAAAACCCTCCGCTGCTCCGCGCCTCCACTTCCATCAGGCCGAGAGGATCGGCAACAAAGTAATTCGTTCCTAAGGTCGAGAACGGCGTGATCAGTTCAGTCGCGGCGCGCCGAACTGTCTGATGAATCTGCTGTGGGTCCAGCCGCCGCTTCAGATCGGCCACTTGCTCGGGCCGCACGAACGACGGAAAATTCCAGGTAAAGAACCGCACCATGTTAAGCAGCTCTTCTTCCTGCAAACCGCAGCGCGCGTGCAGGAACAGGCCGCTCGACACCATGTCGCTGGTGAGACGGTCGGCCGTTTCCTCCATCTCCTGAGTGGCGTCCACGCCGTTGTCCGGCGCCTCGATCAGCACGAACAGCTGGTTGCCATAACCCAGCTCTTCGCCGATCTGGCTCACGGCTCGCCACTGTGGATCGCGACTCCCAAACAGGTCGGTCAGGTCGGTGCCGGTTCGCAGGTTGTGGATGTTGGCGTAAAGCAATAAGGTCCCCACCAAGCTGAGAGCCGTCACCAGCCCCGGATGGCCAACGACCAGCTGGCCCACGTGGCGCATCAATCTCGTCATCATGGGGCGCGCTCCGCCACTGGTTTTTTCGCGACAAATAAAATATGCGCCAGCGGCAAACGGTTTCGGAATCGGCGCTCTTCCACCTGCATCCCAGCTCGCTCCAGCACGCTACGGTACTCAGCGGCTGGAAGTATCAGGGGCCGAGTGCCGGTGTGTCCGCAAGCGAATATCAGGCGATCAAAAGCCGACGTCATCGCGGACCACACTCCGCGTTCGCGATCATGGACTCGGAAAATCAACTTTCCCTCGGGCGTGAGCGCCGAACAGCACCGCTTCAGCAAGTTCAGCTGTTCCTCGGAAGCCAAATACTGCAAAACATCCAGAATCAAAATCAAACCGGCCGGAGGAATATCGAGACCACGAACGTCCGCGACCCTCAGGTCCGCATTCAGCGGGCTCAGGGCCTGGCGAGCGACCGCGATGCGCCGCTCATCCAGGTCGCAGCCCACCAGGCGCCGAGTGCTATCATCGAAGGTCACAAAACTCAGGGTGATGCCGTAGCCGCACCCCAGATCAACTACGGTTCCCAATCCCAGATCCTCGGCAGCGAGCAACTCAAAAATCCGATCGAGACGCAGCTTCCACCGGACGAATCCGCGATCCCTCCGCGCACACCCGGCAAACATCGCATTCACATAACATATGTGACCTCGCAGACCTGGATTCCGAGGCGTCTTCAGTTTGACCACCACCGCGGTAATCGCCGCTCCCGCGCCGCCGACGAGTATCCCCAGCACCACGCTTCCCATCACCCATCCCAGAAGTTCGGCTTTTATGTGCGGGCCAGCCAGCGCCGAGAGATGAAACGGCCGAAATGATCTGTAGCGCAGAAAATAGCCGAGTTCCACCGAGGACACGACAATCGCCGGCTGGAGCAAGGGATTGTTAATGAAAGTGCCGGCGACAGTCAGCGGCTTGTTAAGCCTGAAAAACAAAGCCAAACTCACTGCCGCTAGCATTTGAAACCCGTAGATAGGCACGATCCCGATGAATATTCCCAGAAACACGGCAGCCGCGGCCCGGCCCGGCGTAAGGTCCTCCTTCAGCAAGGTAGTTGCGAACTGTCGCAGGCGAGTCTGAAATCTTCGGATCACCGGGAACCGTTTGCCCACGTCTACCTGATCCATAGCTGGCTCGTCCGTCCGTAGAGCGCCCATCAGGGCGACACCACCGACAACTCGCCGTTGGCTACCACCTCACCATCCACCCACACCGTGCCCCCGATGCACGCCATTTGACCAACCTCGGTCAGCTTCTTGGTTTCAATGCGCAGTTCCTGCCCCGGAGTTACAGCCTTGAGAAACTTGAAGCGGTTTACCGCCGCCAGCAGCGCCACTCCTTCAGTCTTACGGCTCGCCTGCGTTGCGGCCGACCCCAGCATCACACCCGCGGTCTGCGCCACCGCTTCGATGAGGAAAACGCCAGGCAGAATCGGCTTCGCGGGGAAATGTCCCGCAAACATCGGGTCTGCCGGATCGACGAACTTCACCGCAATACAACGTACTCCCGGTTCCAGTTCTTCCACCCGGTCGATCCACAGGAACGGCGCGCGATGCGGAATCATCTTCTCGATTTCACGTCGCTCCAGCACTTTGGGCTCCATTACTGCGGCTTGTATACCTCGAACGTTTCGGGCGGAATCTTCGGATTCAACGAATTGACGTCGATCGCGAATACACTGTTCACTCCACTCTTGCCGCCCACTTCCAGCGAGCGGAGCAGGAAATCTTTTTTGTCCAGCTTCACGACCAGGTAATTCAGCCGGCGGCGAAAAGCGTCCGTCCGCGGAACCAGCTTCATTTCGAAATCCTCGCTATCCTCCTGCACGGTGATAGTGAAGTTTTTTTTCAGGTTTTCAATGGAACTATCCCGGCTGAAATACGACTGGGCATGGCGAACGTTGCCACCAACTTCCAGCACCTCAGTCTTGTCGCCGGTGGTAACGTTCAGGTAGTCCTTGTTGAAGCGAATGCGCACCTTTGAGGGCTCGAAGTACTCCAGGTTAAATCGTGTGGTGCCCTCAGCGCAGAACTTGCCGCGCAGCACCAGAGGCCTCGCCATCAGGTTCGAAGTGCGAGTTTCGGTAATGGACCCACAGCTGCTTGTGTATTTTTTCTGCGCTTGCTGAACTCCGTCCCAAATTTTAGTCAGCAGAGCATCGGACTGCAGCTCGCCGGACTGCGCAACCAGCACTTCCGGAAAAATCAGCAGGGCCAGCAGAGCGGATGCGAATCGGATCCGCGCAATCATCTCACGCCCCTAGAAACCTAAATGCCAGCGACCACAAGCAGACCCGTACCGTGTCCCGCACCGGCTTCATCTTGGAACGTGCCTCGCCATCGTGGTAAACCGTGCTGACCGACGCATGCGCGATGGTGCAACCCGATCTCGCCATCTTGATCAACATTTCCATTTCGAGTTCGTAGTAGCGGCTCCTCAAGGTTGTCCCATGAAGTTTATCCAACCGGAACAGCCGGAAGCCGCTCTGGCTATCGCGGATCTCGCGGCCCACCAACATCGACGCCAACCGGCTGCCAATCGTATTGGAATAATAGCGGGCGGTCGGCATCGACTCGCGATCGAACGAGCGCGCCCCAATCACCAGGTCCGCTCCCGTCTCTTCCGCCGCGCGCAGCATCGCGGGAATATCTTCCGGCAAATGCTGGCCGTCGCCATCCAGAGTCAGCACGTGAGTAAAGTTCTCAGCCCGCGCGAGTTCAATGCCGGCACGCAGTGCCGAGGCCTTACCGCAATTCCGCGGAGATTGCAGGCAAGTAGCTCCCGCCGCCCGGGCAGCTTGCCCTGTTCCGTCGGCAGATCCATCATCAATCACTACGACCTTTTCAACATGCGGTCGAGTTCCCTTGACCACATCCGCGATGTAAGGGATTTCGTTGAAGGCCGGAATGAGCGCACAGGTTCGCATGCTGCAGGCTTCCAGCGTGAGCAGACGGGCGCAGGGCCAGAACGCTGGGATTTGCAGTGAGTGTATCACGCGTCCTAAGCCTCGCAGCAACTTGCAATGGACCCTAAATTGAATTAACCTGACGCGACAATTTAGGTGATCGCGAGAGGGAACCGTTGCGAATTCTTTTGCTGAAGCCTTACCCGGAGACCGCTCAGTTCGGGTTGGCTCCTTTCTTTCAAACGGAACCTCTAGGCTTGATGTATCTGGCGGCGGCGCTGCGCGGCGCGGGACATTCCGTCCTGCTGGCCGACATGCGGTTCGAGCGGCGCGGCATCGCTCAGATTCTGCGCCAGTGGCCACCCGATCTGGTCGCCATCTCCTGCCTGCACATTCTGGAGGCGCCCGCCGCGCTTCAGGCAGCCGACCAGATCAAGGCGCACAACCCAAAGATTTTCGTTGCCCTCGGCGGCCACGCCATCTCTGCCTTCCCGAAAGCAGTCGATCGCAACCGCTCCGTCGACGCAATTTGCGTCGGTGAAGGTGAAGCGCTGTTGCCCGCGTTGTGCGAAGCCATCGCCAATAATCGCCCGCTTGATGCGCTTCCATCCCTGTTGCTGCCGAAGGGGGACGGCCACTTTCAGGCCACGGCTGTCAAGCCGGGACCATGGCTCGATCTGGCCCAGATGCCTCTCCCCGATCGCTCTGTTGTTGGCCGCTACCAGAACCGCTACTGCTGCTTGAATTACATGCCGATGTGGACCATGGAAACCGCTCGCGGCTGCTCCTACCGCTGCAATTTTTGTTCGGTATGGCAACTCTACAAGCGAACCTACCGCTGCCATGCACCCGATCAGGTGCGCGCCGACTTCGAGGCCACCGGCCGCAATCTGTTCATGGTCGACGATCTGTTCTGGGCCGACCGCAACCGCAGCGAAGAGTTAGGTCACACCTTGCTTCGTTCCAGCGAGCGCAAGAACTTGTTGCTGGTGCAAACCCGCGCAGATCTGGTTACAGAGAATGCCGACCTGCTGAAGCTGTGGCGGCCGCTGGCCAAATCATTCGATATTTTCTTCGGCCTGGAATCCCACACCAGCCCGGGCCTCACCTCGCTGGTCAAGGACGCGGACATCAACAAGACCGTCGAGGCGGTCCGCATCGCCCGCGAACTCGGCTTTGGCGTCACAGGGAATTTCATTATCGATCCAGATTTTACCGAAGCGGACTTTCAAGGCCTTTGGGATTTTCTCGACGAGCATCAACTCTATCGCGTCGGATTTACGATCCTGACGCCGCTGCCGGGGACATACTACTTCGAGCAAAGCAAGAAGAAGATCGATGTGTTCGATTGGACGCAGTACGATCTGCACCACCTCCTTTGGCAGCCGCGTCTGGGAGTGGAGCGCTTCTTCGAACTTTATTGCGAATCATGGCGCCGTAGCGTTCTCAACATCGCGGGAAAAAAGAAGTGGTGGCAGTGGCTCAGGCAGGTTCGAATGCGCGATCTGCCCCGCCTGGCGCAGATTCTTGCACGCACTCAAACGCTCATGGATCCCCAGGCCTATGTCAAGCAGACAAAACTCTTGCGCCCAAGAACGTTCACTCCAGTTTCCGAATCCGACAGCGACGTTGTCTCTGCAGGTGCCTTGCGGGGCGCGTGATTCGACATAGCCTTGCGCGGAATTCGGGCTGGCGCGCCGCCTGCTCAAGCGGCGTTCGGCAGCCGTACGAAGTGTGCACGAACCATCGTGCGTGAACCACCATTCGTCAACCGACCGAACGCGAACCACGTGCACCGCGCGCGAACCACCGCTCGCGAACCACCGCGCGTGAACCACCGCGCGTAAATGACCGTGGAGGAGCGGCGCTTCAGCGCCGCGTAAAGCCGAAAAACAACGCGGGCTTTAGCCCCTGTGGGACCGGGGGGCTTCTAATCTCCGCAGCTCCCCACAGGCTCCGGGTCGGTTCTGTCGGGCAAGGTCGGGTTTCGCATCCCGATCTGTATCAAATCCGGCGCGGGCTTTTCTTTCAGTACATACTCGCGGTAGAGCTTGGCCATGCGCAAGTTCTCTGCGTCTTGTCGCACCCGGTCGGCCCGCGCTCGCATTTTCTCCTCACGGGCATTTTTCGCGACGCCCAGCTGCTCGAGATCGTGCTGCGCCTCACTGGTGACGATGTCATCCTTCAAAACCAGATGATGTTCCGTGCTGCCGAGCCTCACGCTCTTGCCGCCCGCGAAAATCTCATGCCGGCCGTGTTCCTCGTACCACTTGGTCAGCGTAGCCGTCATGTGCATCTTCTCGATAATGTTCCGCCAGCCCACTCCGGTGTTGTAAGCGCAGAACGAGATCTCGCCCTCTTGCGTGGCGTACGGGATAATGCACTGTTCGGTCCGTCTGAAATCGTAATTGAAGAGATCCTGGAACCACATCCCCGCCACGAACAGCAGGTTCCAGCGGTCGCGCCGCCGGCGCAGGATGTCCGCCATGGTTCGCTTGCCCGAGACATCGCCGTAGTCACGCCCGGTTGCTCCCAGCCCCTTGTCGAGCTTCCTCAACATATCGAAAGCGCGGAAATGTTTCGGCGAACGGTAAGCGTCGTAATTTCGCACCAGCGCGAGCGCCATCCCAGCCACTGAGATCCACTTGCTCCGAGCCCAGTCGTTGATCATCGCGATGTCTTTGGCAAACTGACCCGCATCCAGAAACGCGGTCACTGGAACCGCCTCGCGCGTCTCCTTGTCCACCATAATCGCCATCCCAATCCCACAGCCAGGATGGCAGCCGCAAGCGACTTGGCCCCAGGCGGCTTCGGGGCCGTGCACCAGGTCGGCCCAGTCCGAAAACGTGCTTAGAAACGAGAGCGGGAACCAGTCGCGAACGGGTTCGCCGATGCTTAATTGTTGCTTCACATCGTGTGCGAGGTGCGAGAGAGTATAGCGTTGCGCGCGGCGGCGTTCGTCGGTGATGGCTTCGTCGCGGCCGGTGAAAGAGACGGGCTGAAACGACACCATGGCGACCTTGTCCGGGTTGTCGAGCGCGAATTGAATAACGCGTCCCACCTGCTCGTTATTGATCCCGTTGACCACGGTCGTCACCAGCACAATTTCGACGCCGTTGGAGTGCAGATTTTCAATGGCCCGCAACTTCACGTCGAACAGGTTCCCCACGTTCCGATGCGAATTCGCCGGATTGCCGATTCCGTCAAATTGCAGATAGGCGTAGCGCAAGCCCGCCTCCGCGGCCTGGCGCGCGAACTCCGGACTCTTGGCAAATTCGATGCCGTTGGTCGCCGCCTGTACGCTGTCATAGCCGAGTTGGCGGGCGTAACGAATGGCGTCGAGAAAATAAGGCGACATCGTCGGCTCGCCGCCAGAAAATTGCACCGACATCTGGCGTCGCGGCTTGATCGAGAATGCATTGTCGAGCAGCGTCTTGATGTCATCCCAGGCAAGTTCGTGGACGAATCCCACTTGGTTCGCGTCCATGAAACACGGATCGCACATCATGTTGCAGCGGTTGGTCAGGTCGATGGTGAGCACCGAGCCTCGCCCGTGCTTGATAGTGCTGCTGCCATGGTTGTGCAACTTTTCGTCGTTATGAGCACGGATGTCGCGGCCGGGAAACATTTCCTCCAGATGCCGGAAGAATTGCGGATCAATAGAGAGGACGTCTTCGAAATGCCCATGCACGGGGCAATCTTTAACCATCAGGATTCTGCCGTCGCGCTCGATGACCTGCGCCTTGATTTCGCCGGGTTTCTCATTCAACAGGACGCGGTAATCCTGTTTGCCGTCGACGATTTGCTGGCGGATTTCTGGCACGCAACGCGGGCACAGCGAATCGGTCTCGCGCGGCCAGCCCAGCGGTGGCTTCGATTTTTCACGCGACTTCAGCAGTGGTTTGTCCGACCACCGGGGCGTGAAGGATGGATTCTCGGGAACGAGGTGGTTGGCCAGACAAAATATCTGCCACGCCCCATTCGCAACAGCGGACATCGCTTTTTCAAGGTGTTTGATGGGCTTATGCATTTGCCTTGATGTTCAAAGCCGTGGAGTTTGGCGTTGAGCCCGACAATATTTCATCCACATCGCGGAAAGCACGGTTCTGAAGCACGCTGTACATATCTACCAGATCGCAATCGCTGTATCCATTTTCTCTTAGAACTTCGATCGAACGGCGCAGGTGTTGATGGTTCCTCATACCGAACCGGGAATGATACTCGATCAGGTGGCTCATCATCTCGCTTTTCGGAAACGTGGCCGTTCCCCTGGGCATGTCATGATAGGAAAGCGCGCCGTCCGCCAGGAAGGCGCTGGTATCCCAGCCGGCTTCCGCCGCCTGGTCGACGATTTCGCATCCTTCATATCCTCGTAGACAAAAATGATATGGAAGAAGAGAAGGCATGTGCAGCTGCGCCAGATAGTCCAGCGTCTGCTGGGCATCTCTGCCGGTCTCGGTGGGAAAGCCGTACATTGTGTTGATGTTGACAACCATCCCGCGCTCCTGCGAGTAGTTAATGATCTCCGCGGCTTGGTCCAGACGCATGTTTTTCTTGACCAGCTTTTGAATGCGCGGGCTTCCAGATTCCACCGCGTAGGTAACCCAGACCGTCCCAGCATCGGCCATCAGGTCCACCAGTTCGCGCGTCATGATGTCGGCGCGCAAACCGTTCACGAAATAGAGGCGCCAGTTTTTGTGCAGGCGGATAATTCTGCCAAAAATCGCCGCCGTGCGATGGCGGTCCATGTTAAAAATGTCGTCCACCACGTAGAAGTCTTCGATCGCATGGTCGCGCGACATCTGTTCCATCTCGGCGACAACATTGTCTGCCGAACGCAGCCGCGCCGTTTTGCCCGCAAAGGTATTGCAGTAAGTACACAGGAATGGACAACCCCGGCTGGTGAGTAGAACGCCCTGCCGCCGGTGGTTATAGGCATAGCTCAGGTGCTCCTGGTACCGGCTCAAATCGACCAGGCTGTAGTCCGGGAAGGGAAGTTCATCGAGATTATCGACGACATCGCCGTCTCCCAGGTCAACGATCTGATCGCCTTGCCGAAAAACGAGCCCATTGGTTGAACTCCCGGAGAGAAGACGTGAAAACGGCAATTCACCCTCTCCCACGACCAGAAGATCGATTCCAGGAATGGCACTGAGAAGAGATCCGCGGCGCACGGTTGCAATCGGGCCACCAGCCACGATGGGGACGTCCAGAATGCTCCGGGCCAATTCGGCGACGCGCTTCAGTTCATCCTCGAACAGGCTGATGCTGCGAATGCCAATAAGATCGGGACGATAATCGAGCAGCTTCGCTGCCAATTCCTCGTCCGACCGCCCGTCCAAGGATGTTTCAAGAATTTCGATGTGTACGTCGGGGTTGTGCAGCCGCGCGCTGCTGGCTACGTACATCAGCCCAACCGGAGGGATGTGAACCTCGGGCGTAACCAAGCCACCGACCCAGCGCCGCTGATCGTTGGCCTCGATCAACAGAACCCGGTGGCACTTCGACAACTTCGTCAAAAGGTCGTTTTGTGGTTTTAGCTTTGACGAATCGATGGAATACAGCACGCCCATCCCCCTTGGGTTTCAAAGGCTTCCAGCCCCACCGAGAGGACCGCCCCGGCCCACCAGTCGTGGTCGAAGATTACCAGATCGCATTCTTCTGCGACAATACATTCCTATCCGGAGTGTGTGCGCCATCGAACACTCGGATTTTGCGGGTTTTTTTGTGGCATTGTTTTGAGCGCCTCTGTATTCTCAACTTCGCTCCGGCTAAGGGGCCTCGCAGTCGGGAAACCAAGTGGCACCCTCGGAACGCGATGAGACGCCGGCCAGCCTGGAAGATTGAGAACTACACCTACCGCGAGTGTCCTTACCCGGACCTCGAATTTGAATATGCGGTTTCCCTGCACAACCACTCGCGCCATTCCGTGGAGAAGCTGGCGGCATTAAATCAGGTTGTGAAGCTGGCCTTTATGCGCCCTCTGAGTGGCGTGCTGCAGAGCAGCTTCGGTCTCGGCGGCGTCTCGAATCTGAATTACGCAGAGATCACCTTCAACCCTCCCTACACGCCCGACGACGTTTATCAGATGGAGTCAGCGGCGGTCGCTCGCTGGGGCTTTGAGGGTCTACACCTGACTATCACCGATCACGATGAATTCGCCGGAAGTCTCGAGTTGCTGCGCGCCCGGCACGATCTGAACGGTCGCGTCGCAATCGGCGAAGAACTTTCCCTGTGGTACCAGGGGCACTTATTTCACCTGGGACTGAGCGGCCTGCCTGAGAGTGCAATCGATGAAACGCACAATCGAATTCAGTCGGCTGCGAGAGGTGGACGCCACGACGAATTGTTTGAAACGCTTGCCGCCAGCGGTTGCCTGGTGGTCTTGAACCATCCCCTGGTCGCCTGGGCTCCGGGGTCGGAGACAATTCCGATCACCGACCTGCTCACCCGTTACGGTTGGGCGATTCATGCTCTCGAAGTGAACGGCATGCGGCGGCGCGAGGAAAATGACCGCGTTCTGGAACTTGCCCGCCACTGGCGCAAGCCCGTAGTCGGAGGAGGAGACAGCCACCTGCTGGTCGCCAGTTCCATCGTCACTCTGTCGCAGGCCGCATCTTTTAAGGACTTCATCGCGGAAGTGAAGAGCGGCCACGCGGTGCCGTTCGTCACGCCCGACTACTTTGCTCCCCTCAGTTGGAAACTTTTCTTGCGCGTAGTATTTTTCATGTCTCGCTATCGGCAAATTGCCAGCTATAAGGGGCAGCCTGTGGCAACCATGCTCGAAGGCCGCCGAGTCTTGCTCGACCCGGTGGGATCGGCCAGCCGCGCCTTCTTGTCTTTGGTTTCCGCTTTGGGATTAGCTCGCTGACAGCATCAGCATCAGTGCGCCGTTTCGTAGGCCGCAGGTTCCGGCGTCGCGACGCCAGAGTCTTCGCGTGGGCCGGCCAGAACGAATTGAAATCCTCGTTCTCTCAGTTCGTCGATGACGCGCGGCAGGGCCTCCAGCATGGCATGTGTTCCACCCGGCAAACGATCGTGTAGCACGATGATGTCTCCGCTTGCCGCCTGGTCCAGGATGCGCCGGGCGAGAACCCCGGAATCCCTGGTCAGCGTGTCGCGCGTCCGAATCGTCCAAGAAACATATTCCAATCCTGCATCCTTGAGATAGGGCGCCAAAAGCGGATGACGCAGGCCCACGGGCGAGCGAAAAAGACGCGGCCGGACGCCACAACTGCGCCGCACACTCTCCGTGCCGCGTTCAATCTCCCTGCGCAAGCGCGCGGGCGGGAGAAAACAAAATAGAGAATAATGCGACCATGTATGGTTGGCGATCAGGTGTCCTTCAGCCCAGGCGCGGCGCACGATTTCTGGATGCTGGTCAGCACGCTTCCCCACCACAAAGAAAGTCGCCTTCACGCCTTTCGCACGCAGCAGGTCGAGTAATTTAGGAGTATCGACGGGATCAGGACCGTCGTCGAACGTCAGAGCCACACAGCGCCCGCCATCCACGCGGGAGCGGTTGGCCACCAGCCACTGGTTGCGGGGATGAAACAGCAGGTAGAGCATGAGCAGCGTGCCCGCCAGGTAGATCGAACCAGCGATCAGAAGCCGCAACAGAGTGAAAGGATACAGAAGCGCTAGAGAGGCGTGGGTCGCAAGAAACAACAAGCAAAAGATTAACGACCTCACCATATGGGTTGTACCGAAGGGGACGGATTTGGACCTATTGCTCAGTCGCGGCTATTTCTTGGTCATATTCATCGGTCTAGTTTTCTCCTGACAGTCGCCGGAGTGTAAGAGTGACCTTCGGTTTGTGTAGGTCCCGATCAAGCTGTTTTCTCCGTTAGGACTCAGCATAGCGCAATAGTTTAGGGCGCGGCGAGAGACGAAAAGCATGAATAGGCGCTTGCCGCTAACTACTCCCTTGATCTCGTAGCCCGCCCCGTTCCCGCTCACGTCGCGGCTTCCCTCGGTCTGCACTAAATGGAAAGTGCCCCATTCCTCCGAGTCCCACGTGCCGTTCACATTGATTGCAGCAGGATCTTTTTGCACGTCGAGCCACGCCTTGCCTTCTACCTCTCCCTTGGTAGCGGGTAGCGAAGTTGGGAAGGAAATACAGAGTAATAGCAATGTCGCCGCGATCGTGAGCCGCATCATCTAAGTTCTCTTTCGTCGAGCTCCGCCAGCATGCCCTTAGCTATGGTCTTGTCAGCTGCATTGGTTTGGCCTTGGTCTTTTCTCCCATATAGCCTTTTGCGTAGGAACCGTTGAGGCTGCCGTCGGCCTGCGAGGTCAACTCCGCGGTGTAGGTCACCTTTCCTTTGTGAGAGAAGAGCAAAAAAGCCTGCTTGCCACTGACGACGCCGGTGATATCCCAGCCATCGCCATCCCCGGTCACGTCTCGGCTGTCCTGAGTTTGACGGAGTGTGACGGTGCCCCAATCTTTTGAATGCCAGCTGCCGTTGACATTGATGGCCGCGGCATCAGTGTGGGTGCCGAGCCACTCCTTGCCCTTGGTGTCGAGATCTCCCGCGCTCAGACTCAACGCAAAAAGAAGAACCATTCCGACCGGCAGTAACCAGCGACCTTGCTTTTTCATCTTCATCCTAGCCTCCCTGATTTGCAGCAGCATGATCTGCAACAGCATGATCTGCAACAGCATGATCTGCAACAGCATGATCTGCAGCGCCATGTTCTCGTGTATCTCTTCTGAAATCGTATCACTTTCACTGTGCACGGTTGTGCAGCAAGAGCCGAGAGAGGCACTCCCATTCGCGACGCGACTTAAAACTCTGGGCGGAATGCGTTCGCCGTCAGATCGCCCAGCAGTTTGTGCCAGGGATGGGCCTCGTTCTGCTCCACCTGTGCAACCATAGTACGCATTTGCTGCAGCACCGGCGGCGCCGCTTCGTCGTACACATCACCCTGCAACAACTTCAGCACGTCCAGGCGGTATTTGCTGTCGTTGATGAAGTAAGTGAACAGCACGTTCAGGCGGTAGTACACGGTGATGAAGTCATACCAATTCTGTGTCCCGATGCGCAGCGTGTTCTCGAAAGTTGAAAAACTTTGCCGCGAGAAGTCGTTCTTCTCGAGGGCAGCCAGAATGTCTTTGTGCGCGAAGCGGGAGCTGTTGAGCGCAATGCTGACGCCCGTCGAAAAGATGGGGTCGACGAAGCGGCCAGCATCGCCGACCAGAACGAACCGGTCGCCACAAAGCTGCTTCATGGCATAGCTATAGTCGCCTTCGTCCTTAAACGGACGGATCCGGTCGGCTTTGCGCAGAGTTTCTTCTAGCATGGGCCGCGAGGCAACGGATTCCCAGAAAAACTTCTCCCGGTCACCTTTCGATTTCGCAAAGTTTTTTTTCTGCGTGACTACGCCCAGGCTGGTCACAGTGTCGGTAATTGGAATTTGCCAGATCCAGGTATTGGAAATGGGTAGGAAGTGGATCACGATGTAGTCGCGTTGATCGTCTTTCTTGGAGAATACCCTGCGGTCGTAGTTATCGAACCAGCTATGGATGGCGTACTGGTCAAACACAGTATCTTGCACCTTGAGCTTGAGTTGATTGCCGAGGAGTGTGTTGCGGCCGCTGGCGTCGACCACCATCTTTGCGTTGACGGCCATCTCTTTCCCGTTCCGGCCCATGGCGAAACGGACGACCGGATCCTTGGGACCGAAATCGACTCCGCTCACCTTTACACCTTCGTATACCGCCGCGCCCAATTTATGGGCATGCTGCAACAGCATCAAGTCGAACTTGCCCCGGTCGACATGGTAGGTGTAGTTCTTGTCGACGCCCGCCTGTTCCCGTTCGTCAAAGCGAATGTCGACGTGGCAATCCGGAGCCAGGCCCTCCCATCCGAGTTGGTAGGGAACCTTCTGCTTGTCGTCGGCAGTCCATATCGCGCCAAACTTGTGGGGAAACTTTGCTTCTTCCATCTCAGGAAGAAAATCGAGGTCTTTGAAGACGCGCGTCGAAGAAGGCACCAACGACTCGCCAACATGCGGGCGAGGAAACAGCTCGCGTTCAAACACTACGCAACTTACGCCAGCTTTTGCCAGGTAGGCGCCCATGGACGATCCCGCCGGCCCCCCGCCAATAATTGCGACATCGAAATCCGTCTTCGTTGTACCCAACGATTCCCCCTTGTTCGATTGCGTAATTGATTATGAACGTTTCCCGCGTTTTTGTGACAATGTCGAGATCGAGCTCAGAAAGCAGGAGGTGTTCGAACCCTCCAGCGACCGTTCCTCAGCGTAAAGCCATTGATTATAAATGACTTACGGTTGTGGCGAGGCATACTACACGTTCGTGCCATATATGGCACGGGTGAGCCATTTACCGGGTTCGGGGGCAGAGTTAGAGTGTTCTTGAGCAGCACTTGGGGGAGGGCTGATCAACAGACGTCCCGGGACTCAAATCGAGTCCGTGGGGCGTTTTGTTTTGCGCCGAAGAATGTCCCAGGCGCCGTCGTTCGTGCCAGCCCCAATAGCTCATATGGCACGAGGGAGCCATTTACCGGATTTCAGGGCAGAGTTAGAGTTGTTCTCGAGCAGCACTTGGGGGAGGGCTGATCAACAAACGTCCCTAGGACTCAAATTGAGTCGGGGGCGTTTTGTTTTGCGCGCTAATTCCTATCCACAGCGCGCATCCCCACTCTTCGCCGGTCCCCGATAACTTTCTTCCCGCGCTTCTACCGCCATGGGTTTCGATGGTGGTAAATTTGTCCATTCCGCCGGTTCGTGGCCGTAACCGACTTCTCCCAAGGAGCACGTCATGCCCATCCAGTTGGCCCGCCGCGAATTTCTCGCGGGAATGGTTGCTCTGACGGCTGCCAACGCAGCATCGCGTGTTGCACCAGCCTCGCGCTTCTTCCCGGCCGACGCCAGCTCGCCGTTTCGGGTATCAGTCATCAACGACGAGATTTCTCAGGATTTCGGCCACGTCTGTGAAGTGGTCTCGAAAGAGTTCGGCATGGGCTGGATCGAACTGCGAAGCATGTGGAAGAAGAACATCGTCAAGCTCGACGACAAGGAAGTCGCGGAAGCCCGCAGTATTCTCGAAAAATTCCAGCTCAAGGTCACCGACATTGCCAGCCCGCTATTCAAGGTCGATTGGCCGGGAGCGCCAAAATCGAAGTTCAGCGAGGCCAAGAGCTTCGGAGCCGATTTTACATTGCAGCAGCAGGACGAAGTTCTCGACCGCGCGATTGAGTTGGCAAAAGCATTTCAGACCGATCGCGTGCGCTGTTTCGATTTCTGGCGTCTGGAAGATCAGGCTCCGTATCGCCAGGCCATCAACGACAAGTTGCGGGAGGCTGCTGCTAAAGCCGAGAAGAAGGGGGTCATCCTGTTGCTCGAGAATGAGCCCTCCTGCAACACGGCGACAGCCGCGGAATCGGTGAAAGTTCTGAGCGCGGTGCAGTCGCCTGCGTTCATGCTGAACTGGGATCCGGGCAACGCCGCCACTCACGGCGAGATTCCCTATCCCGATGGTTACAATCTGCTGCCCAAGGAACGCATCGGCCACTGCCATTGCAAAGACGCCGTCAAAAAGGGGAAGGGATATGATTGGGCGCCCGTGGGCGGAGGCATCATCGACTGGGCCGGCCAGTTCAAGGCCCTGAAGCGAGATGGCTACCATTACGCGGTGAGCCTGGAGACGCACTGGAGCGGCGGGGGCACGCCCGAAGAATCTTCCCGCAAGAGCTGGGCGGGAATGAAGAAACTTCTGCAAGAGGCGAATGCATTGTAGGCAGTGATCAGTGGCCAGTGGCCCGCAAAAGCCGCAAGAGAATGTTGCTGGACCACTGACCACTAGGACACGGAGAAATCATGACCGATCAAGACAGGCGCACTTTTCTAAAGCAGGCTGCGCTGGGAACTGCAGCCGTGCTGGCGTATCCAACGTCGAAGGTGCTGGGCGCGAATGACCGCGTTCGCGTGGCCATGATCGGAGTGGGCGATCGCGGCAACGAACTGCTGGGACAAATTCTCAACGTCCGCGGGGCAGAGGTCGTGGCCATGGCGGACGTCTACACCCGCCGTCGCGAGCAGGCGAAAGGTAGGGTGCCTGGCATTCAGACCTTCGACGATCACCGCCGTGTGCTCGACATGAAAGACATCGACGCAGTCATCGTGGCTAGCCCGCTGCACATTCATTGCCGCCATTTTCTCGACACGTTGGCCGCCGGCAAAGATCTTTATTCAGAGAAGACGATGACCTGGTCGATTCCAGAGGCTGACAAGTGCCTGGCCGCGGCCAAGGCTTCCAATCGGGTGATCCAAATCGGATTGCAGCATCAAAGTTCCGGCTCCCTGGTGGACGCGAAACAGATGATCAAAGACGGAGCGATCGGCAAGGTCACGTCGGTCGAATCCTGGATGGGCCGCAACACTCCGCACGGCAAGGGTCAGTGGGTGCGGCAGGTGCCGTCGGACTGCACCGCGCAGAACGTGAACTGGAGCGCATTTCTCAACGGCCGGCCCGAGATTCCTTTCGATCCCTACAAGCTCATCAACTGGCGCTTGTTCTGGGAATTCGCTGGAGGCAACTGCGCCGAGAACATGGTGCACCAGATCGCCTGGATCATGCGCGCGCTCGACCTGCCGCTGCCGTCGGCGGCCTACATGTCAGGTGGCGTGTTCTCGGAAAAAGATGGGCGAGAAGTGCCCGACACGATCGCGGTGACGCTCGATTTTCCCAACGACATCGTCGTGACCTGGCAGTCGACCTTCAGCAACAAGCACTACGAACTAGGCGACCATATTCTCGGCAGTGATGGCACTTTCGAACATCACTTCGACGAGCCGCTACAGTACTGGCCCGAGAAAACGAATCGCCGCGGTGGAGATGCCACGCGCGGCAAGACTAAAGACCAGGACCACATGGCGAACTGGATCGACTGCGTCCGCAGCCGCGGCACTCCCAACGCTCCGCCGGAAATCGGCTACCGGTCGGCCATCGCGGTGCACATGTCGAACCTTTCTTACAAAAACAAGCGGCGGCTCACACTGGAGGAAGCGAAGGCGATCACGCCGGAGTACTCATGACCGGCGTAGGAATGATCGGTGCCGTCGATATCGGGGGAACGAAAATCGCAGTCGGAATAGTCGACGATACAGGCAAGGTGCTTGCCCGGATGCAGGCGCCCACCGATCCCGACAATTACGCAGACGGTTTGAACATGATTGCCGGTATGCTGCGGGAAACCGCGCAGAAGGCAGGCGTGGAACTCACTGGCATCGGCATTGGATCGACCGGCCCGGTTGATCCCATGCGCGGCGAGTTCGGAGATGTGGATTTCCTACCCGGCTGGCGCGGGAAAAATCCAGTCAAAGATCTCGCGCAGATTTTCAACCTGCCCGTCGCGCTGGAAAACGACGGCGATGCCGCCGCGCTGGCCGAAGCCGGATGGGGTGCGGGGCGAAATAGTTCGCGCCTGATTTATGTGACGGTCGGCACCGGCATCGGCGGCGGAATCATCATCGACGGCGAGTTATATCGCGGAGTCGATGGCGCGCATCCCGAAGTCGGTCACCAGGTGGTCGATCCCACAGGTCCGCAGTGCTCGTGCGGATTCCGCGGTTGCTGGGAATCGCTTGCCGCCGGCCCGGCCATGGTGGCATGGCTCGAAAGTCACTCGCCCGCCGGTTATCCGCATCGCGAGGGGATCACGGCGAAGAAAATTTGCGAGCTCGCGCAAGGGGGAGATAAAGTCGCGCTCCAGGCCGTCGAGCATGAGGCTTATTATTTGGGCTTGGGACTCGCGAATCTGATCAACCTGTTTACTCCCGACGCGATCGTGTTGAGCGGCAGCGTAATGAAAAGCGCCACACTTTTTCTCGATCGCATCCGCGAGGTGATTCGCAGCGGCTGCCGCTTCGTCCCCGCCGAAAAAACGCAGCTCACGCTCGCGTCGCTGGGAGACGACACCAATCTGATCGGCGCGGCTCGGGTGTGGCACTATCGGTTCGCGCGGTAGCGAACCCGAAGGAGACCGATGAAGGAACTAAGCGAAAAGCTGATTTCCGTGATTGACGCAGCGGAGCCCAGGCTCCGCCAGGTCAGTGAGCCCGAAAGCGAAAAACCCGTCCTGTCCGGCGGATGGTCGCGTAAGCAAGTAATCGGTCATCTGATCGACTCGGCATCCAACAATCACCAGCGATTCGTCCGCGCCGCCCAGCAATCGTCGCTGGATTTTCCCGGCTACGATCAGGACGGAAACATTCGGCTCCAAGCCCCGCAAGAGACAGATTGGCTGCTCCTCATTTCGCTGTGGGCCGCTTACAATCGCTATCTCGCTCTTATCATCGCGCGCCTACCCGCGTCCAAGCTCGAGACTCCCTGCCGCATCGGCTCAGGAGCGCCGGTCACTTTAGAATTTATAGCGACGGATTATCTTAGGCATCTGGTTCATCACTTGAGCCAGATCGGTGCTGCGTCCGCCTAGGTCCTATGTAATGGTGCAGTTTTGAGTCCGAACCTCGGGGTCATCCTGAGCGGAGCCGTCTTTCAGGCGTAGCGAAGGATCTCCCGCTGATCCGGCCTAACGCGTAAGCCAAACTGCGCAATAACCAGGTCCCACGTCACCTTCCAGTTCCTCCGCCAATCTGTTACTGTTTTCAGTTCCCGTTACACACGATCCAAGCGAAAGGATTACTCCGCGTGATCGTTGGAGTTCCCAAAGAAAGCTATCCCGGAGAACGGCGGGTCGCGCTCGTTCCGGTTGCGATTCCCAACCTCGTCAAGGCCGGACTTGAGGTAATCGTCGAAGCCGGCGCGGGCGAGCAGGCCGGCTATCCGGACGCGGCCTATGTCGAGAAGGGCGCGAAGATTGTGCCCGATCGCGCCGGCGTGTTCGGCGCGGCTGACGTTGTGGTGCAAGTGTTGTGCTACGGCTCGAATGACGTTACCGGCAAAGCCGATCTCCCGCTGATGCGCCGTGATCAGGCGATTATCGGATTCCTGCGGCCGCTGGGTTCGGCGGAGGTTGTCGAGCAGATCGCGCAAGCAGGCGTGACCGCGTTTTCCGTCGAACTGATGCCGCGCACCACGCGCGCCCAGAGCATGGACGCGCTTTCTTCCATGGGCACGATCTGCGGCTACAAAGCCACGCTGCTCGCCGCCGAAACTTCGCCGCGAATTTTTCCCATGATGACCACCGCCGCCGGAACCATTACGCCCGCGCGCGTGTTCGTCATCGGCGCAGGCGTGGCCGGATTGCAAGCCATCTCAACCGCTCGCCGCCTCGGCGCCGTGGCCTCGGCATACGACATGCGTCCAGCCGCCAAAGAGCAGGTGCAGAGCCTCGGCGGACGCTTCGTCGAGCTTCCTATTGAAGCCCAAAACGCGCAAGACGCTCGCGGTTACGGTACCGCGCAGGACGAAAACTTCTACGCCCGCCAGCGCGAACTCCTGACTCGCGTCGTCGCGGAGAGCGACGTAGTCATCACGGCCGCGGTCATCCCCGGCAAAAAGTCGCCGGTGCTGCTCACTGCAGACATGGTGAAAGGCATGGCACCGGGCTCGGTCATCGTCGACCTGGCGGCCGAGCGCGGCGGCAACTGTGAACTCACGCGCACCGGTGAAACGGTGAAGGCTTATGGCGTAACCATCATCGGCGCCATCAACCTGGCCACCAGCGTCCCTTACCACGCCAGCCAAATGTACGCCCGCAACCTGACCACGTTTCTGCTCTACATGGTGAAGGACGGCAAGCTGCAACTGAACCTGCAGGATGAAATCATTCGCGAGACCATGATCACCCACAGCGGAGAAGTGGTGAACGCCCGGGTACGCGATTTCTTCAAGATGCCGGCTCTGGCGCCAGCGGGATAGAGTCGTCGGAAGGCGAGTGAAAATTGTTTTGAAAGGGCGCGGCTTTAAGCCGCGCCTTTACGGCTCTTTGCTAAAACTGTCATCCTGAGCGGAGCAAGAGTTCGCGAAGCGAACGCTTGCGCAGTCGAAGGACCCCTTCGCTGGGCTAACTATTCGCGCCGCTGCAAGGAGTTCTCACGCTGATTGGGGCCTCGAAACGCCTTGCAATGATCGAGCCACTGCAGGGAGTGCAAGGGGTCCTTCGACGCCGTGGCTGCTCCGCTTTGCGGCGCAGCCACTCCGCTCAGGATGACAAGCGTAAAGGGAGCGTAAGAAGAATGGAGAGTCATACATGGGTTCCAATCTGATTGACGCACTTTTCGTATTCATGCTGGCGGCCTTCATCGGATTCGAAGTCATCCGCCACGTCTCGCCGCTGCTCCACACTCCGCTCATGTCGCTGACCAACGCGCTCGACGCCATCGCGGTGGTCGGCGCAATTGTCCTGGTCGGCGAAAAGAAGAGCACATTCGCCACGGTCCTCGGAGTAATCGCCATCGTAGCCGCCACCAGCAACGTGGTCGGCGGATTCATCATCACCGACCGCATGCTCCGCATGTTCAAGACCAGCCGTCCGACGAACAAGTAAGAGCCCACTCATGACTGAGTTTGCCGGAAGCCAGTACGTCATCGAAATCATCTACCTCATCGCCAGCGCCCTCTTCATTCTCTCGCTGAAGTGGATGAGTTCTCCCGCCACGGCCCGCCACGGCATTCTGGCGGGCGAAATCGGCATGGTGCTGGCCATCGGCGGCACGCTGCTGCGCCACGGCATCATCGACTACAAATGGATCATCATCGCGCTGGTGCTGGGTTCCGGAATCGGTATCCCGCTCGGCATGGTGCAGATGACAGCGGTTCCGCAGCGGACCGCCCTGAGCCACGCTTTTGGCGCACTCTGCGTGACACTGGTGGGCACCGCCGAGTTTTATCTGCGCAGCCCGAACGTGCCGAAATTCATGATGTCGGTGCTCGCGATGGAGGTAATCCTCGGAGGCCTAACCTTCACCGGCAGTTTGATGGCGGCGGGAAAGCTGCAGGAAATTCTTCCCCAGCGGCCGATCACATACAAAGGACAGAACCTCGTCAACTTGCTGTTATTCGTAGCCGCTGTCGGAAGCGCCGTCTACCTCGTGCTGCATCCCGAAGCGAAAATATTCTTCCCGATCATTGTCGGCGTGTCTCTGATCTTCGGAGTGCTGCTGGTAATTCCAATCGGCGGCGCCGACATGCCGACCGTGATCTCCCTGTTGAACTCCTACGCCGGACTCTCGGCCGCGGCCATGGGGTTCGTGCTCGACTCGAAACTCCTCATCATCGCCGGCGCGCTCGACGGGTCCTCAGGCCTCATCCTCTCCATCATCATGTCGAAAGCCATGAACCGGTCTTTTACGAACGTTCTTTTTGGAGCCTTCGGCCAGGTGCAGGCGTCCGCCGCCGCGGGACAGGAAGCGAAGCCGGTTCGCAGCGCCACACCCGAAGAAGCGGCCGCAATTCTTTCGGCAGCAAATAAAGTCGTCATCGTCCCCGGCTACGGCATGGCCGTGGCGCAGGCGCAACATAAAGTGCGCGAACTCTACGACCTGCTCACCAAGAAGGGAGTCGACGTTCGCTTCGCCATCCATCCCGTCGCGGGACGCATGCCCGGCCACATGAACGTGCTACTCGCCGAAGCCGACATTCCCTACGATCGCCTCATCGAAATGGATGAGATCAATGGCGACTTCCCGCAGACCGACGTCGCCCTGATCATCGGCGCCAACGACGTGACCAACCCCGCCGCCCGCACCGATCAGGCGAGCCCGATTTTCGGCATGCCCATCCTCGACGTCGACAAAGCCCACACCGTCATGGTCATAAAACGCGGCATGAGCCCCGGCTTCGCCGGCATCGACAACCCACTCTATTATCTCGACAACACGCTGATGCTCTTCGGCGACGCGAAACAGTTCGTCGGTGGCATCGTGCGCGAGTTAGGCGGCGGACACTAGGCCCGAATCCTCACTGGCAGATCTTGTCGGCGCCATTTGACAGCCTTGGGTAGTCTTCCTAGACTGATTGCATGGAAGTCCGCCTTCAACCCGAAAAAGAAGCGCAACTGGCCGAGATTGCAGCTCAGCGCGGCCTCAAGACCGACGAACTGGCTCAACAGGTTCTGAGCCATTATCTGGAAGACGACTCCCGCTTTATTCAGGCGGTAAACCTTGGGCTGGCGGCCGCCGAGCGCGGGGACTTTGTGGAGCACGAAGAAGTAGGCAAAAAGCTGAAGCAAATCCTGCGGCCATAATGCGCGTGCGTTGGACAACTCCCGCCGCGGACGACCTCTACAATATCGTTCGTCACATTCAACGCGACAACCCGGATTCAGCTGCTGACGTCGCCGAATCACTGTACGATGGCTGCGGGAGCCTGCGAAGGTTTCCACATCTCGGTCGCAAGGGGCGAATTGGCGGCACTCGCGAACTGATTTTCACCGGGCTCCCCTACATCGTCGTGTACAGAATTAAAGATCAGGTCGTAGAACTAATGCGCATCTATCACGGTGCGCAAGATTGGCCGTGAAATAAAGTCGAGGTGATCTAGTGAGAATCCTGCAAGGATGCGCCCTTCTAATCCTGGTATCTTTTTCGCCTTTCTTCGTCTTCGCCCAATCTCAGCCTCAACTGAATCTGATGCCCATGCCCGCCAGCCTACAGGCTGGCACGGGCCAGTTGCCCATCACGCAATCGTTCTCGGTTGCGGTCAGCGAAAGTCACGATGCTTCGCTCGACGGCGCCGTCCAGCGCTTCGTGAGCCAGCTTTCGCGGCAGACGGGAATTCCGTTTCGCCCGAAGCCCGGCGCAGCGCCAACACTGCAGATTCATGCCGACCACAGCCGCCAGTCCGTGCAGAAACTGGGCGAGGACGAATCCTACGAACTGACCGTCACCGATTCCAGCGCGAGGCTCACTGCCCCAACGTCGCTCGGCGTTCTGCGCGGTCTGCAGACTTTTCTTCAGCTCGTGCAAATTACTCCGGCGGGATTCGCCGCGCCCGCCGTCACCATCAAAGATCAGCCTCGGTTCCCGTGGCGCGGCACGATGATCGACGTGAGCCGCCACTTTATTCCTATCGACGTGCTCAAGCGCAACATCGACGGCATGGCCGCCGTGAAAATGAACGTGCTGCACTGGCACCTTTCCGACGATCAGGGATTCCGCGTCGAGAGCAAAATATTTCCCAAGCTCACCGGGATGGGCTCCGACGGCATGTTCTATACGCAGGAAGAAATTCGCGAGTTCATCGCGTACGCGCATGAGCGCGGCATTCGCGTGATGCCGGAGTTCGACATCCCCGGCCACAGCCGCTCGTGGTTTCTGGGATATCCCGAGCTATCCAGCGGCAGCGGTCCGTACACGCTCGAAGGCGGTGGCCCCGGATACATCGATCCGGTCATGGATCCCACGCGGGAGTCGACTTACAAGTTTCTCGAAAAATTCATCGCCGAAATGGCCAAGCTTTTTCCCGACCAGTATTTCCACATTGGCGGCGACGAGGTGAACGGCAAGCAGTGGGACGCCAATCCGAAAATTCAGGCGTTCATCCATGCCCACGGCATGAAAAACAATCAGGACCTGCAGGCCTACTTCAACCAACGCCTGCAGAAAATCGTCGCCAAGAATCACAAGACCATGGTGGGCTGGGACGAAATCCTGCACCCGGATTTGCCGAAAACGATTATCGTGCAGTCGTGGCGGGGGCAGCAATCGCTGGCTGACGCGGCGAAACAGGGCTACAGCGGCCTGCTTTCGTTCGGATACTACCTCGACCTGATGTGGCCGGCGGCGCGGCACTACGCAGTCGATCCCATGGCCGATGCCGCGGCGACGCTGACTCCCGAAGAGAAGGGGCGCATTCTAGGCGGCGAGTCCTGCCAGTGGGCGGAGTGGGTCACGCCGGAAAATATCGATTCGCACATCTGGCCGCGCAACGCCGCGATCGCCGAACGGTTATGGTCTCCGCAATCGGTCACCGATGTTGCCTCGATGTACGCGCGTATGAACGCCGTGAGTCTCGACCTGGAGTTTCTGGGCCTTGCGCACCGATCCGCGCGCGCCCACATGCTGCACCGCATGGCCGGGTATGCCGACATCACGGCGCTACGCAACCTTGCCGACGTCGTCGAACCGGTCAAAGATTACAACCGCTGGGACGACGCAAAAGGTCCCATCGACTTTCACGCGCCACTGACCCGCATGATCGACGCGGTCTATCCCGAGAGCGACACGGCGCGCCAATTCAGCGGTCTGGTGCAGACCTTCGCACAGGCCGGATATAAAGATAAGGCCTACGAAGCGCAGATTCGCATGTGGCTCACAATCTGGCGGGATAATGACGCCGGGGTGCATCCCCTGCTTACGCAGTCTTATCTCCTGCAGGAAGATGTGACCCTGTCGCAAAATCTCTCGGCGCTGGCCGCCGCCGGCCTGCAGGCCCTCGATTTTCTGGAGAAGGGCCAGCCGGCGCCGGATACATGGAAAACGCAGCAACTCGCCTTGATTGCTCAAGCCAAGACGCGCCAGGCCGACATGCTGCTCATGGTGGTCACGCCGGTGCAGCAGTTAGTCGAAGCCAGCGCGGCGCCCGCGCACAACTAACTGAATAGCCGCCCGCTTCGGCCTGGAATGCAGTCTCCGGGGCGTGCGGCATGGTATTCTATTAACTCCAGCTGCGCACCGTCTTAAGCGGAATTCCTCGCAGGTCCTGAAGAAGTTACAAAGAAACCATGCTTTCAGTCAGCAATGTGTCCATGCGCTACGGCGCCAAAATACTGTTCGACGAAGTCTCGACGGCGTTTACGCCGGGCAAACGCTACGGCCTGACCGGGCCCAACGGCGCGGGGAAATCCACTTTCATGAAGCTGCTCAGCGGCGAACTCGAGCCGCAAAAAGGCACGGTCGTTCGCCCGCGCAAGGTCGGAGTGCTCAGCCAGGACCAATTTGCCTTTGACGCCTATTCGGCCATCGACACCGTCATCATGGGCAACAAGCGGCTCTGGGCCGCCATGCAGGAACGCGACGCTATTTACGAGAAACCTGAGATGACCGATGCCGACGGCATGAAGCTCGGCGAACTCGAAGGCATTGTCGGCGAAGAAGATGGCTACACCGCCGAGAGCGACGCCGCCATTCTCCTGCAAGGTCTCGACATTCCCGACGAAGTGCACACGCGCAAGATGAGCGAGTTGCAGGGCGGACAGAAAGTCCGGGTGTTGCTGGCGCAGGCCCTGTTCGGTCATCCCCAAGCCCTACTGCTCGACGAACCCACGAACCACCTCGATCTAGATTCCATTCACTGGCTGCAGGGATTTCTAAATGTCTACGACGGCGTCGTGATCGCCATCTCGCACGACCGCCATTTCCTGAACAGCATCTGCACCCACATCGCTGACATCGATTACGAAACCATCATCACCTACACCGGCACTTACGACGACATGGTCGTGGCAAAGACGCAGGTGCGGTCGCAGATCGAATCGCAGAACGCGCAGCGCGAAAAGAAGATTTCGCAGTTGAACGAATTCATCGCACGTTTCGCTGCTGGCACGCGGTCGAGCCAGGTGCAATCACGCCGCAAGGAAGTCGAGCGCCTGCAAGTTACCGAACTCGCCCGATCAAACATCGCGCGCCCGTTCATCAAGTTTGAACAAAAGCGGCCATCAGGCAAGCATATTCTCGAAGTCGAGCATTTGAGTAAGGCCTACGGCGACAAGCAGGTGATTCGTGACTTCACCGCCAGCATCATTCGCGGCGAGCGCATCGCCCTCATGGGTCGCAACGGTGTCGGCAAGACCACCCTGCTGAACGCCATCCTGGCGAATTCTCCGAACACGCCCGACGCCGAGCTCCGCAAGACCAGCGGTTACGACGGCCCCTTCGTCGACTCCGGCAAAGTGATCTGGGGACATGAAGCCTCGATTGGCTACTTCGCGCAAGATCACCGCAGCTTAATCGAGGGCGGCACAACGGCGATCGAGTGGCTGCATCAATGGGACGAGGCGGCGGTCACCGAAGAACTCCGCGGAATCCTCGGCCAGATGCTATTCCAGCGTGAGGAAGCCACGAAGTCGACCAGCGTTCTGTCGGGCGGCGAGGCCGCGCGCCTGCTCTTCTGCAAGCTGATGCTGCAGAAGCCGAACGTGCTGGTGCTCGACGAGCCCACGAACCACCTCGACCTCGAATCGATCAACGCTCTGAACATTTCTTTGCAGCGCTATCAAGGCACGGTTTTTTTGGTCACTCACGATCATGACCTGATCGACGAAGTTGCCACCCGCATCTGGCACTTCGAAAGCGACCACAAAATCACCGACTTCAAGGGCACCTACGAGGACTACCAGGCAGCCGTCGCGGCGGTGTAGCAACGGAAAAGGGTGCCCCATTTCCCGCGTCCTTTGCGAGAAGTGGGGATTTTCATCGGCGGCGGAACTTACTCATCGCCGATTTGCACCATCCCCGCTGCATGTAAATTAACCAGGTTCTCCACAGACTTTTGCACCGTTTCCTGTTGCGTTTGGTGGCACAAGTTGAAGATAATGTCGGCGACGTCGTAGTAAGATTGTTGTGTATTCCTGTGTACAGCCGAGCTGATTTACTGCGCATTCTGCACGTAACGCCGCGCCAGTTAGCGAACTGGGAGCGGAACGGCCTGGTAACGTCTGCCGAGGCCTATTCTTTTTCCGATCTCCTCGAAATCAAAAAGGTTCGCGACCTGTGCGCCATGAGCGTGCGGCCGGCGATTATTCGCCAGTCGCTCGATGCCATGCGCAAGCGGTCGGCGGGCGTGGAGAAGCCGCTGCTCGAAGCGAGTGCGCTCTCGACTGCCAAGCACCGCGTGGCGTTTCGCCACGAAGGCAAGTTGCTGGAGCCGATCGCCGGCCAGTTCCTGATGGATTTCTCGGCGCGCGAAAAAGTCCTCACCAGTACGCCCGTGCCGCGGTCCGAGCCCAGTCCGCGCGAGAACGAAGTTGCGTCGTGGTTTGCCCGGGGCATCGCTCTCGAAGAAGACCCGAACACGCAGCCCGACGCCATCGCCGCATATCACCAGGTGCTCGAGATTCAGCCCACGCATGCGGCGGCTCACATCAACCTGGGAACGCTCTATTACAACCGCCAGGATTTCACGCTCGCCGAAAAACACTACCGGCAGGCTATTGAAGCCGATCCGCGCTACTCGCTCGCATACTTCGATCTCGGCAACGTCCTCGACGAGACCGGCCGCGTCCTGGAAGCGATTCAGACCTATAAGACCGCGCTGCAGTTAGCTCCAACCTACGCCGACGCACATTACAATCTCGCGCTGGCCTACGAAAAGGTGCGCGAGCCCCGCAGGGCCCTCAAGCATTGGCAATCCTACGTCAAACTCGATACCTCCGGCCCGTGGTCAGTGCACGCTCGCAGCCAGATCAAACGCATCCTGCAAGCGGACGGCTTGAAGCTGGTCCACTCCCGCCCCAAATAGCGATTGCCATCTCAACTCAATGTTGCGTCATCCTGAGCGGAGCCGCATTTCAGGCGAAGCGAAGGATCTCCCCCTCAACGGCCATGAGCCCTGGAACGGCATTGTCTGCTCTTTTTCTGAATGATCGGAAACCGGTGGCCCATTCAAGCCCGAGTTTGGCTTGCGTGGGGAATGCGCCTCTGCACAATTTTTACTTTCCCACAGCCCAATGTGACATCCAACCTTGCCTCACAAATTTAAATCTGCAATCATGACCGAAGCAACGACGCCCGCTACATCGCAGGTCGTCGCGCTCTAAGTCCTTTATTTAACGGATTTTAGTATCTAAGTTCTTTGACATCCGGATTTTACGGGGATTTTTTTGCTAACTCGATGATTCCAGAGATCACGGGGGGGAGGGGGGGAGGGGGGTACCCGTCCTCCATCGCGCATCGCACTCGCCAGCCGAACCACCGCTCGGCGCAATGCTAAAATCAACGGTTTGCCATCTCAGTATCCCAAGGTGTCCTCATGCCTGAGACAACGCTGCAAGCCGCTCCACCCGCGCCTCTCACTACCCTCACCGAAGACGAAATTCTCTTCCGCGACAACATTCGCCAGTTTGCGGACGAGAAGATCCGTCCACTGGTCAAAGAGATGGACGAGAAGGGCGTCTTCGACCATGACCTCATCCACGATTTCTTTCAGCTCGGTCTGATGGGTATCGAGATTCCCGAACAGTACGGCGGAGGCGGTGCCAAGTTTTTCGAGGCGATTCTTGCGGTCGAGGAACTCTCGCGGGTCGATGCGTCTTCCGGCGTCATCGTCGACGTACAGAATACGCTGGTCAATAACGCGCTACTGCGCTGGGGAAACGAAGAACAGAAGAAGCGTTTCCTGCCCAGGATGGCCACCGAAATCGTCGGCGCCTACGCTCTCAGCGAAGCCGGTTCAGGCTCGGACGCTTTCGCTTTGCAGACGCGGGCCGCGCTCCAGGGCTCCGACTATGTGCTCAACGGCCGCAAGCTCTGGATCACCAACGGCAAAGAGGCAGGATTATTTGTGCTCTTTGCCACGCTCGATCCCAGTGCAGGATATAAAGGCATCACCGCATTCCTGATCGAGAAGAATTTCCCTGGATTCACGGTCGGCAAGAAGGAAGACAAGCTCGGTATTCGCGCCTCATCGACCTGCGAGTTAATCCTCGAGGATTGCCGCGTGCCCAAAGGAAACATACTGGGTGAGCCCGGCAAGGGCTACAAGATCGCCATTGAGACGCTGAATGAAGGCCGCATCGGCATTGGCGCGCAGATGATCGGCCTGGCCCGTGGCGCCTGGGAGTTCGCTTGCAAGTACGCGGTCGAGCGCAAGCAATTCGGCAAAGCCATTTCCGAGTTTCAGGGCATCCAGTTCCAGATCGCGCAAATGGCTACGGAGATCGAAGCCGCGCGCCTTATGGTCTACAACTGCGCGCGCATGAAGGACGCTGGCGTGAACTTCGTCAAGGAAGCTGCTATGACGAAGCTGTTCGCCTCACAGGTTGCCGAGCGCGTGACCTCGCTGGCCATAGAAATCTATGGCGGCTACGGATTCACTAAGGATTATCCCGTGGAAAAATATTGGCGCGATGCCAAGATCGGCAAGATTTACGAAGGCACATCGAACATGCAACTGGCTACGATCGCCAAGCTGGTGCTGGGCAAATAGAGCCGTCCGCCGTCGTGATCCGGTCGCGATCTATTCGGGATGGAAGTGTAGCTCGACCAGTTCTTTCGATTCGGCAGCGGCGGGAGCAAACTTCCATTGACGGATCGCATCCTGCGCCGCCTGGACCAGCACGGGGCTGCCGCCCACCGGTTCGACCGATTTTACGGTTCCGTCGATCGCCACGATCGCAAAAACCTTAACTGTCCCGGCCAGGTTAATCTTCCTCGCCGTAGGCGGATAGACCGGATCTACTTTCCGCACGAGTTTTCGTGCTTCGGTGGAGGACTGCTGGCCTTGAGCCGTTCCTGCAAGTCCGGCAGCGCCGGAGAGCACAAGGAACAGCGCCAGAACGTACCGTGTTCGCATGATGTCGATCCCTGGAGACAGATGAATAGTAGTAATGCTTTTCCTTGCTCACGATCTTAAGAGATAGGGAGATTGCAGCAAAGTGACGGGGGTAACCGCTAGTGACGGCGAAAAGGACACATCCTCGCGATACGCCTCAGCAAGTCGTGCCGGGAGAGTTGCTGCCCGCTCTGGGTAGAAGTACGCTTCGAAACCAATCATGCTTACTCATAATGTGCATTGAGTTGCACATGTGCCCTTCGCCCGGCCCCTGCGTTTGGCTGCTAACTATAGTGCAATCATAGCGTTGGCAAGAATCGAGTCATTGGCTCCCAGGATGCAATTCGTTAGGTGCCCGCCAGTTCAGGGCAAAGATCGAGGTGCCAGTTGACGACACTGTTTGGGACGGAATACTTGCCTACCGTAGCACCGACGGACGCCCCCGTTGCCGCCGGCAAGCATGGCTGGTTGCCGCTGCTGACGATTCTGTTTCTGATCTCCTATGGCCTGATGACGATGCTGATCGTAGAGCAGGGACGGACCATCGAGTCGCAGCGCGCCTTGATTCGCGAGCTGTTTCGCGACAGTAAAGAATTGTCCGCCGTCAGGATGAAGGCTGCCCAGGAAGTTGCTGAATCCAACGCCGCGAAAAATCAAGTTCCACTGACCGACATTCCGATGACCCAGGCTCCGGAAACGCAAGTTCCACGGACCCAGCACCCATCGACCCAGTACCCGTCTACCCAGGTTCCAACTAAGCAGTCCCCGTCTTCCCAGGCAGGACCGCAACATCGTGCGCAGAACCAGTCAGCCAACCAGAAGCCAGATTTTCGGATGCCGTCGAAGCCAGCGTTAGAACTGGTGGACGATGTCCGGGTCCTCATCACGATCTAAGATCGCGATCCGGGATTACTGAACAGGATTACTGAACAGAATTACTGAAGAAGATTTGCGAACTTGAATGTTGCTGTAAGTTCTGTGGATAAGCCAGAGCAAGCCAAAGCTGGTAAGCGAGTTCCAGGAAAAGTCCCAGCTTTAGGAAAAAACAATGAAGGTCCTGACCCTAGCCTTGTTGTTCAGTCTGCCGGTAGCCCCGCTGGCGCCGCAAAAGCCGTTGCGGCAGCCCACCACCCAGATCGCCAAGCACTCCAAGGGCGGACGCTGGTACTTTGCTGCCTCTGGTCACGCCGTCTACTGCTACGGTCCGGTGATGACCGTTCCCGGCGCCAACGGCGATCTGCAACGTGTCGCCACCATCTGCCGCGATGGCAGCGCCGTGGTCCCGCTCAAAGACTAGAACCTCAGCCGTGAGCGCCTTCCAACGCCAATAGAAATCGGCACGCCTGCGTCTTTCACCTCCGTGCGCGCATCAAACCCTTGCGCGACAATACATACCCATCGCCCAGCCCGAGTATCTGGATACCGGAGATCCATCATGTCCATTCGACCCGTCAAGCGGCTCATCAAGTCCAAGCCCACGCTCGAAGGAGCAGGAGTGCATCTACGCCGCGCCTTCGGTTTCGGCAACACCCATGAGTTCGATCCGTTCCTGCTGCTTGATGATTTCCGCAATGACGTGCCCGAGGATTATCTCGCCGGGTTTCCCTGGCACCCACATCGCGGCATAGAAACCATCACCTACGTTCTGGCCGGAACCGTCGAACATGGCGACAGCATGGGCAACCAGGGCGCCATCGCCGCCGGCGACGTGCAGTGGATGACGGCCGGAAGCGGCATCATCCACCAGGAAATGCCCAAGGGAGATGAGACTGGCCGCATGCATGGCTTCCAGCTGTGGGCGAACCTTCCGTCGGCCCAGAAAATGACCGCGCCCCGTTATCAGGAAATCAAGACCGGAGAGATCCCGCAGGTCACCGACGACGACGGCACTCACGTGCGCATCGTCTGCGGAAAGTTCTGGGGCAAGACCGGCCCGGTCGAGGGCATCGCTACCGATCCTACGTACATCGACGTATCAGTTCCTCCGGGCAAGCGGAAGACTCTGCCGGTCGAGGTCACTCGCCACGCCTTCGCCTATGTATTTGCCGGCGACGGAAAATTCTGCAATGCCTCCGGTCCACTAGCCGTCCCTACCGAAGGCGTAGGCTGGGCCGACGTCAAGCCTCCCGCCGACGCAGAGAATCGCTCTCTGGTAGTCTTCGATCGCGGCGATGAAGTCGCCGTGCAGGCCGGAGAAGATGGCATCCGTTTCCTGCTAGTCTCGGGCAAGCCTCTCGAAGAGCCCGTAGCCTGGTACGGTCCCATCGTCATGAACACGCAACAACAGTTGCAAGAGGCGTTTCAGGAGCTTGAAAAGGGAACGTTCCTGAAGAAGTAGATGCTGAAGAAGTAGATTCGTGGAAGAGCGGCCCTTTTAGGGCCTGCCCTGAGCCTGCCGAAGGGGCCGCGTCAGGCGTATAGAATCACGAGGGCTTTAGCCCCGGTGGTCGCCTTTCATGGGGCGATCTTTTCATTTCAAGAAACAATCATCCATGCCAGAACTCCCCGAAGTCGAAACCATTGCACGTGGTCTCGCCAAGCGAGTCACCGGCGAAGTCGTAGACTCCGTCTGGCTCGGCCAAAAGAAAGAGCCGCTGAAGTCTCCCGCATCCGCGATCGCTGCAACGTTGGAACACAGCCGCATCGCCGGAGTCCGCCGCATGGGGAAGCACATCGTCTTCGATCTGGATTGTGTGGGGCGGACACTCCCTTCGACAAGCTCAGGGCAGGCTCTGTCCGCCAAAGGCCGGAGACCAAATTCGGGGAGTAAGAGATCCAAGGCATCATTAGTACAACCTTCATCGACGCCGCAAGCAGAGGCGGACAGAGCCTGCCCTGAGCTTGTCGAAGGGAGTGTCCGCCCCACACGAGCCCAATGGATCGTCCACCTCGGCATGACCGGGCACCTGCAAGTTTGTGAGCCGCAATCGGAAGTGGCGAAGCACACTCATGCCATCCTCAGATTGTCGTCGGGCAGGGAACTGCGCTTCGTCGATCCCCGCCGCTTCGGCCGGTTGAGCGTTGCGCAAGCGGGAGACTTCGATGCCGCAGGCATCGAACCTCTTGAAGCCGACGTCGAAACGTTCCTTCCGCTGTTCCGCGGCCGAAAGACTCCCATCAAGAGCGCCCTGCTCAATCAGAATCTGTTGCGCGGGGTGGGAAACATTTACGCTGATGAATCTTTGTTTCGCGCCGGCCTGCGCCCCCGTCGCCGCGCCTCGACGATCACGCGCGACCAACTCGCCAAACTCCTCACTGCAGTGCAAGAGGTCCTGAAAGAAGCGATCGCACTCGGCGGTTCTTCGATCTCCGACTACGTGAACTCCGATGGTGAAGAAGGATTCTTCCAGCTCCAGCACCGCGTCTACGGCCGTGAAGGCGAGCCCTGCCTCGTCTGCAAAACGCCCATCAAGCGAATCGTGATCGCCGGCCGCAGCAGCCACTACTGCCCCAAGTGCCAGAAATAGATTTTGATTGTCAATTTCTGATTGTTGATTGAAAGCGTTTCACCCATCAGTTTGTTTTTCAATCAGCAATCGATAATCAACAATGAGACCACTAGCGTTGCAATCTGATAGTCTCTTTGCGTCATGCCTGATTTTTCCATCGGAGTCGATCTCGGCGGCACCAACCTGCGCATCGCGGCCATCAGCACCGACGGCCAGCTTCTTGAAAAAATTACGCTCGGTGTAAAAGTCGCTCTCGGTCGCGACTACGTTATCGGCGAAATGTGCGATGCCATTCAGCGGCTAACCGAGCAATATCGCGGCAGCGGAAAGTTCGTCGGTGCCGGCATCGGCGTCCCAGGCATCATCGACATGGAAACCGGGATGATGCGCAAGTCCGCCAATCTTCCCGGCTGGTCCGATTATCCTGTGCGGGATGAAATCGAACGCCGCCTGGGAGCTCGCGTATTTCTCGATAATGACGCCAAAGTTGCGGCGCTCGGCGAGCAGTGGCTGGGCGCGGGCCGCGGTGCTGCCAACATGGCAATGATAACTCTGGGCACTGGCATCGGCGGCGCGATTGTTTTGAATGGAAAAATTTTCTACGGCATGAACGGTATGGCCGGCGAATTTGGCCACGTCACCATCGAACCCGATGGCGTTCCCTGCGGCTGCGGCAATCACGGATGTGCCGAGCGCTATGCCTCGGCTACGGCTGTGGTCCGCATGGCGCGCGAAGCGATCGCCGCCGGGAACGCTCCCGGCCTCGCGAAGGCTGCGAACTCCGACCCGGAGTTCAGCGCGCTTTCGGTTTACAACCTCGCAACTCAGGGCGATCCCGACGCGCAACGCATCTTCCATCGCTTTGGCCAGGTTTTGGGAAACCTGCTCGCGGGTCTCATCAACGTCCTCAACCTCGACATGTTCGTGATCGGCGGCGGCGTGGTCAGCGCCTGGGACGCTTTTGCTCCGCCGATGTTCGCGGAATTGCGTGAGCGCTCGCTGGTGTATGCTGCGACCGCGCCCGATGACCCTTTAGCCAAGAAGGAAGGGTCGTCCGCAGAGATTGCGAACTATACGCGGAAGAAAACGATTATCAAGCGCGCGCTGTTGGGCAGCGATGCCGGGCTGTACGGCGCAGCCAGACTCCCAACGTCATAGAAGGAGCGCTATTACTCGATCGCCGCGTTACTTCGCGGCTTGCTTCTTGACCGTCGCGCTCGTGTTACTGGCGAATTTCAATTTCTCGATTTCTTTCAGCGTGAGCGATCGAAACTTTCCCGGCGGAACGTCGAGCGTCAGCGGGCCATAACGGACGCGCTTGATTTTTTCCACGTGATGCCCCACCGCCTCAAACATGCGCCGGATCTGCCGATTGCGTCCCTCGACTAAAGTGATTTCGTACCACGGATTCGCCGCCTCTTTCACCACCCGCACCAGAGCTGGCCCAGTCTTCACGCGCTTTCCGTCATCGGTGGCAATGGAAACTCCCGCGCGCAGCTTAGCGATCGCTTCCTCTTTCGGCGTGCCCGCAACTTTCACGACATAAGTCTTGGCCACATGCGACGCCGCTTTCATCAAGCGATGCGCGAGATCGCCATCGTTGGTCAGCAGCAGCAACCCTTCGCTGGCGAAGTCGAGACGCCCGATAGGATAGACGCGGCCCTTTACGCCATGAATCAGGTCCATCACGGTCGGCCGTTTTTCCGGGTCGCTCATGGTGGTGACGTAGCCTTTGGGCTTGTTGAGCAGAAGATAGGTGTGTCGCTGCGCGCCTTGCAGAAGTTTTCCATTCACGCGTACGTGGTCGGTTTCCGGATCGGCCTTCGTGCCGAGTTCGGTGACCACCGTGCCGTTCACCTGCACAGCCCCTGAAGAAATCAGTTTTTCCGCGGTGCGGCGGGAGGCCACCCCGGCAGCAGCGATAATCTTTTGCAGGCGTTCCAGGGGCATGATGGTTACACTCAGGGTCGACGGAAGACGCCGTCAGCCAGCCGTCTCAGTTTCCGACACCCTTTCGCTCGTCCGTTCAGCGTCGTGCGCATTCTCGGCGGTCGGCGCAGTGTCGCCTGAAGCTGACTTATCGTCTGCCGGAATCAGCTCTGACTGAAACGATTCGGCTACCAGCTTTTCGAACTCTTCCATGCTGGGTAATTCATTGACATCTTTCAGCCCAAATCGCATCAGAAATTCTTTCGTGGTCTTATAAAGTATCGGACGGCCGATGACCTGCTTGCGCCCCGCGGTCGTGATCAGCTTTCGGTCGAGCAGCGTGCCAATTACGCCGCCGGAATCCACGCCGCGAATATCATTGATCTCGGGAACTGTCACTGGTTGCTTGTAAGCAATGACGGCGAGAGTTTCTAGCGCGGGCAGCGACAGCCTGATCGGCGGCTTCAAACTCCTGGCGAACGCCCGCACCACTTCGTGCTGCTCGGGCTTGGTCGACATGCGGTATCCGCCCGCGACCTGGCGAATTTCGATGCCGTGATCGGGTCCGCCATATTCTCCGATCAGTTCTTCCAGGCACGAGCGAATGCGCGACTTGATCTCAGCCTCGTCAGATGTTCCCTCGGCGACGATGCTGTCCCGCACCAGTTGGGTCATCTGCTCCGGCGTAATCGGCGTTTCCGCCGCATAAATGATGGCTTCGAGTTGGGCTTTTAAAGGCATAGTAGTTAGAGATGAGTGGCTAGTGGTCAGTAAGCTGGTGGCTTAGAAACTGGCCACTGAGCACTGGCCACCGACCACTTGCTTCTATCTCCAGTCGTCGCGTACGGCCGACTGTTCGTTCATGATCTCGTCGAAGTGCGTGTGCTTGCGAACCGCGATTTCGCCGAACAATTTTTCCTGCCGCACCTGAATCGCCTGCAGCCGCACCATTTCGAGCAGTGCGAGGAACATGCACACCAGAGCCTGCCGCGACGGTATCCGCATCAACAATTGTTTCAGCCGGATCGGCCGGTCTTCCAGCGACAGCCGCCGCCGTAGATAATCGATCATCTGCCCCACGGTGACCGTTTCCTCATCGACATTCAGTACTGGACGCGTGCGCACCCGTTCCAGCACTTGCTGAAACGTCTTGACCAGGTCAATCACGTCGGCGGCGATTTCCGGTTCGGCGCCTTCCGCCTCCATGAATTCCTTCAGCGACGGATTCGACATCACCGCATCTTCGATCTGCTGCTTCTGCAAAAGCATCTGAGCCGCCGATTTGAATTTCTCATGCTCCAGCAGCCGGTTCACCAGTTCGCCGCGCGGATCTTCCTGTTCTCCCGCCGGCGCATCCGGATCGCGGGGCAGCAGCATCTTCGACTTGATGTGGATCAGCATCGCGGCCATATAGATAAAATCGGCCGCCACGTTTACATCCAGCTCACGAATCTTCTCCACGTAGGCCAGATACTGCTCGGTGATGCGCGCGATCGGAATATCATAGATGTCGATATCCTGCTTGCGAATCAGGTCAAGCAGCAAATCGAGCGGCCCCTCGTACACATCTCCCACCGCGACCGCAAATGCGGAATCGCTCTCGTCTTTTTTCGCCGTGGGTGCCCCATCCTTTTCGCGTTCTTTGCGAAAAGGGCGGGACCCGGCGATTGCCGCAGAAACGGCCACCGTCACGTCATCGCCAGAAACGATTTTTGCTTCTTCCGTCATCAATTACACCCTGTCATCCTGAGCGAAGCGAAGGACCTATGCAACTTCGGGCCTGGTAGCCGGGTGCCCCATCCTTGTCGCGTTTTTTGCGACAGGGTGGGGAGGTTGACTCCCTACTCCGGTCCCTCATACCTCAACGACATCCCCATGGCCGCGCGCACATCGGTCATCGTTTCGCCCGCCACCTTGCGGGCGCGCTCCGAACCCGCTTCCAGAATATCCCAGGCGAGCCGAGGATTCTCCTCGAATTTCTTGCGCCGCTCCTGCATCGGATTCAGCAGCGCCACCAGCGCATCCGCGGCCCAGCCCTTGCACTCGATGCAGCCAATCCCCGCCGACCGGCAGCCTTCATTCACTTTGGCCATCGCCTCGTTGCTGCTGAAAATCTTGTGCAAATCGCCCACCGGACACACATCCGGGTTGCCGGGATCAGACCGCCGTACCCGCGCCGGATCGGTCACCATCGTCTTCAGCTTCTGCCTGACCACTGGCTCTGGATCGGTCAGCATGATCGTATTCCCGTATGACTTCGACATCTTGCGGCCGTCGGTCCCTGGCAGCTTGGGCGCGCGCGTGAGCAACGACTGCGGCTCAGGAAACACGGGTTCCGGTTGGATCACGTAATCAGCGTTTGGATCTAGGTCCGCTCCGGGCTCCAGTTGTACGTTCCTCCCATCTGAGGTCACAACCCTTGTCCCCTGCTTCCTGATTACAAATGGCTTGCGGTAGAATCCGTTGAACCTTCTGACAATCTCCCGCGTCAGCTCCACGTGCGCCACCTGGTCTTCCCCCACCGGCACGACCTCACCCTTGTACAACAGAATGTCGGAAGACATCAGCACGGGATATCCAAGAAATCCATAGGTAGTTAGGTCTTTGCCTTTGAGGTTCTCCTGCTGTTCTTTATACGAAGGCACCCGCTCCAGCCAGCCCAGCGGCGTAATCATCGAAAGGAGCAAGTGCAGCTCCGCGTGTGCCGCCACATGCGATTGGATGAAGATTACTGATTTCTCCGGGTCCAATCCCGCCGCCAGCCAGTCGATCACCGCTTCGAGCGAACTTTCCTTGACCCCCGAGGTGTCGGCGTAATCGGTGGTCAGCGCGTGCCAGTCGGCAACTTCGAAGAAGCACTCGTATTCATCCTGCATGCCTACCCAGTTTTGCAGCGCGCCCACATAGTTTCCGAGGTGCAGCTTGCCGGTCGGGCGCATGCCACTGAGCACGCGTTTGCGAGATTTGGAAGACGAGGTCATTTCTTATGAGATCGTGCACCGTGAAACCCGGCGGGAGAATACACAGCTGTTTTTACCGATCGGGTGTTGAAATGTCATGCGGGGCTGACTTCGATACTAACATGCGAAAACCACATTCGGCGCTGCCAACCGCGGGGTTGCAGGGCAGGAATGGGCGTTCTCGGCGGTATGTCGGCCCAATCGCCGGACCCAATGCTTTATAATTCGCGCCGGCAGAGACGTAGCGTGCTGCGTCTCTACGACCACCGCTGCTCTCATCAAACCTGGCACCTCGTGAACACTCTTGCCCGCCAGCTCCGCGCCATTGACTACTTCACTCTGGGATGGGGAACCATGGTGGGTGTCGGTTGGCTGGTCATCATGGATGACTGGCTGCTGCGCGGCGGCGCGCTCGGAGCATTGCTCGGCTTCGTAATCGGAGGCGCTCTCCTGCTTCCGATCGGCTGGGTCTACGGCAAGCTGGTGATTGCCATGCCCGACGCAGCGGGAGAAGTTGCCTATACCTCGGCGGTGTTCTCACGTCCCGTCAGCTTCGCGACCGGGTGGATGATGACTCTCGCCTACTTCATCGTGTGCCCATGGGAGGCCGTCGCGGTTGGCCGCATCGCGGGCTACATTGTTCCCGGCCTCGATTCGATGGAGCTTTACCGCATCGCGGGACGCCCGGTGTACCTGCCACATCTCGTTATCGGACTCGGTCTGACCGCGCTGCTCACCGTGTTAAATTATCGCGGCATCCGCCTCAGCGCTACGTTTCAAAACTGGACCAGCTTCGGCACGCTTGCGCTCTTCATCCTCTTTGTGGCGCTGGGCGTGAGCCGCGGGTCGGCAGCCAATATCCAACCGCTGTTCACTCACACGCCGCTGATCTCGATTCTGCTGGTGATTCAGATCGTGCCTTATTTCATGACCGGCTTCGAATCGGTGGGCAAGGCTGCGGAAGAGGCCAGCCCGGATTTCCGCACTCGTGGCTTTTTTCGCGCCATCTGGATGGCCATCTTCGTCGGCATTCTTTTCTACGCCAGCATCGTCGCTGCGGTTGCATTCGTTGCACCCTGGCGCCAACTGACTGGAGAGAAATTCATGACGGCCGTTGCGTTCCAGCAGGCACTGGGCCATCGCAGCTTAGCGTCAAGGTGGATCGTCGACATCATTCTTGCCGCCGCGCTGCTTTCGCTCTTCAAATGCTTCAACGGAAATTTTGTGGCCGCCAGCCGCCTGCTCTTCGCTTTGGGCCGCCGTGGGATGGTCGACCCGCGTGTCGGAACCATTCATGCCAGTCATCAGACGCCCTCGACGGCTGTTCTCTGTGTTGGCCTCGCCACCGCGGCTTGTATGCTGTTCGGGGACGCGATCCTGGTTCCGGTGACCGAAGTCGGATCGGTGGCTTGCGCCTTCGGATGGTCGGCAACCTGCGCCGCGTGCCTGGCCCTTGGCCGCGCGCGGACCGGCACGATTACACTGTCGGCAGCCGAGCGGGCCGTGGCATGGTTCGGATTGGCCGTCGGGATCGCGATGGCCTTGATGAAAGTTGTCCCACTCGTCCCCGGCCATTTCACGATCTACGAGTGGCTGGCTTTGGCCGTGTGGATCGCTCTCGGAGTCGTCGCGGCAGCAACAGTGCCGCAACGTGGAAGACCGGCCCGTTGAGAGCCGCGTAAGTGGAAGAGCGGCCCTTAAGCGCCGCGTGAAGCGTTAAACAGATCTTAAGGCTTTTAGCCCCTGAGGCACGAACCATGAACAGAAGCATCAAGAGAACCTTGCTGAGCGGAATCCGCGTTCCCATCGTCTTCGCATTCCTGCTGTTGTCATCGCTCGCTATCGCGCAAACGTCGGCATTCGACATCGTCATCACCAATGGGCACATTATCGACGGCAGCGGCTCCCCCTGGTATTCCGGGGACATTGGAATTCGAGACGGCCGAATCGCCGCCATCGGCAATCTGGCAACCGCATCGCGCAAGCGAACCATTGACGCGGGGGGCAAAGTCGTCGCGCCAGGATTCATCGACATGCTCGGACAGTCGGAACTCACGATTCTCGTCGACCCGCGCCTGCCGTCCAAAATTTTTCAGGGAATCACGTCCGAAATTACCGGCGAAGGCGATTCGGTAGCTCCGCTCAACGACGCGCTGATCCAGGCCGGTCACAGCCAATACGATTACTACAAGCTCACTCCTGACTGGCGCACCTTCCGCCAGTATTTCGCGCGGCTCGAAAAGCAGGGTATGGGCATCAATCTCGCGAGCTATGTTGGCGCGACGCAAGTCCGCCGCTTCGTCCTTGGCGAGGACGACAAGCAGCCCACCCCGGAGCAACTGGCGCAGATGCAGGCGCTGGTACGCCAGGCCATGAACGACGGCGCCGCGGGCGTCTCGACTGCGCTCGAATATGCCCCCGCGCCCTATGCCAAGACCGAGGAATTGATCGCGCTCGCCAGCGAGGCCGGCAAGTTGGGTGGCATCTACTCCACCCACATGCGTAACGAGAGCGACTCCGTTCTCGGAGCGATCGACGAAGCCCTTCGCATCGGACGCGAAGCGAATATTCCCGTTGAGATTTGGCATCTCAAGGTTGCAGGCAAGAACAATTGGGGACGCATGCCGGAAGTCGTCGCCAAAATCAACGAAGCCCGCGCCGCCGGCGCCGACGTAACCGCCGACACCTATGCCTACACCGCATGGTACAACGATTTTTCCGCGTTCATCCCGCCGTGGGCCCACGATGGCGGCACCGCGAAGCTCATCGCGCGGCTGCAGGATCCTGCGACGCGCGAAAAAATTCGCAAAGACATGCTCACGCCTTCCAAAGACTGGGACAACGAGTGGCAGGAGATTCCCGGCCCCGACGCAATTATGATCGGCGCCGTTGAGAATCAAACGTTACTCCCCATGCAGGGCAAGCGGCTCTCAGAGATCGCCAAGCTGTGGAACAAAGATCCCATGGACGCACTCTTCGACTTTCTCATCCAGGATCCTTCGACCGGAGTTGCCGTCTTCGGGATGTCGCAACCCGATGTGACGCTCGCTCTGCAACAGCCTTGGGTCGCGATCGACAATGATTCAGAAGGCACTTCGCCAGAAGGAATTCTGGGCCAGGCGCATCCTCATCCGCGTGCCTACGGAACGTTCCCGCGCATCCTCGCCAAATATGTTCGCGAGGAAAAAGTCTTGAGCCTGGAAGACGCGATCCGCAAGTTCTCGGCGCTGCCCGCGCAGCGCATGCGCCTGACCGACCGCGGCGTTCTCAAAGCGGGCATGTGGGCCGACGTGGTGATTTTCGATCCCGCCACGGTGCATGACCGCGCGACGTTCGACAATCCCAACCAGCTCTCCGAAGGAATGGACTACGTGCTCGTCAACGGCGTGCCGGTGATCGACCAGGGCAAAATGACAGGCGCTCTTCCCGGCAAGGTGCTGCGCGGCGCGGGGTACATGCCCTGATTTATTTCGCAGCTTTCATTTCGCGCGATTTATTTCGGAGGATCAGTCTTGAGGCGGGCCTGGGTTTCCGAACTTGGGGAATGCATCACACGCGGCTCGGCCAGTGTTCCGCTGATCGTATATCCCGGTCCCGCGGCACCGTTCTGATCTCTGGCCAGATGGAAATCGAGTTGGCCCTTTACTGATGCGCTCCCGCTCAACTGATACTTTCCCGCCGCGGAATCCAGCCTGGCGTCTTTCATGTCGATCTCGCCGGCATTCAATCGCGCCTGTCCGGCGAAATGAATGAATCGGAACGGCGCACCATCTTCCTCCAGCGCGAGGCGGGCCAAAGTCCCATCTTCCGCGTCAAACTGCAGCGTGCCCTCGGCGGAGGTCGAGAGCGACGTCCAGAATGACGTCGAGGTCAGGAGCTCCCCAGAACATGGCACTTTCACCTCGTACTTCGCATTCGCACTCCCCGCGATCCACGTGGTCTTCATCGCCTCTGCGAGACGCGACAGTGACATTCCGGTGAAGCTACCGGTACCGCCGCACAGCGCCGGCTTCGCGCTGAAGTCTGCCCGCCATTGGCCGAGATGCTTGCCGCCGAGAAAATCCGCAGTCAATTCCGAGACCTGCAATTTCCCGGCATCCAGACTTACCTTCGCGGAAACCCGGGTCGCTGCTACTGTCTTCGCCTGCAGACGTTCCGCCGTCAATTGTCCGGACGCGCGCACACTCGCCAGAAACGTTGGACCCGTCCGCGTGCTCGATTCCAGAACTCGATACCACGGACGTTCCTTCGGACGAGGACTGACCCACTCCCTTAGACCGCCGAGCGCAATCTGATTTGCATTCAGAATGAAACGCACCTGGCATGCGCCGGGAGTGCCGCAGCCGCGCGGCATTTCGAGCGAACCAGTCCAAGAAGTGTCCACGGCCTTGGCGTTCAACTTCGCGACGCGAACCTCGTCGGGCAAGAGCTGCATATCAGCCGAGACAATTTCAACCGGGCCGCCGGCGCCGCGGACCGCCACGCGAACGTTGCGCAACTTCGCCGTCCCGGTCACTTGCGAGCCGGTGAAGCGTGAGGACGCCCCATTGCTCCGCCCAGCCCACGATCCTGCGATTTGCAGATTAAGCTGGGCTGTTCCTTCAGCCGTTGACTGCAACGCCACGAGACCAAACATTCTGGCCATCCGCAAAGCCTTCGCAATGTCGGCTTCCCCGGCAACCTCAAAATCGTATGCGCCCCGGTCCACCCAGCCCCAAACGGTCGGAGCGGTCGTCCGCCCGATCGCGATGGGGAACGGTCCGAACTCGACATGCGCGGTTTCTGGAAATCGCATTCCCGGTGCACTAGAGCGAGCTGTTGGTTTTCGCGTCGACGAACCTCCTGCTGTCAGCGCGAAGGGAATCGTCTCCGGTCCAATCTCTGCTTCGTTTGCGGCCGAGGCAAGACGGAAGTCGGCAATCTCTCCTCGTCCCTCCAGTTGAAGCTTGGAGCCCACGGCCTCGGCGATGCGGAGACTACCGCCGAGCGTTCCGCCGGCAACCAGATCCAGGGGCAAATCCTTTTTTGCCCGCTCCACCAGTAGAGCGGCCGCACTCGCCGGCACATTCTCCGCCGCGAGCATAAGCGCAAGGCTGTGGCTTCCCGGAAGCCCCATGCTCCCCTTCAGCGTGATCAACCCGCGTCCCACCGGAGCGCTGCACACAACGTGGTGAACCGCGTGATTAAGCGAACCGTATTCTCCCTCGCAATGGGCCGCCAGCCGCAACGGCTGTCCGCTCGTAATGTCGTAACGCCGGAAATCCTGGATCGAACCGTTGCTCGTGACCTGCAGGTTCGCCGGAGTTCCCGTCACAGTGACGTCCAGTTGCACTTCGCCGCGCCAGCCCTGGTCGTTGCCCGTAAAAAACTTCGTGAACTGTCCGAGTTGCGCCCGATTCCACTCCAGGCTGAACTGCAGCGGAGTGTCGCGCAGAGCGTCAGCACGCTCCCATGTGCCGCTTACTTGCAGCAGGCCAGTGTCGTTCAAATTCAAATCCGTGCGAAATGGTTGCGCCTTCAACCGCACGCCCCAGCTGTTTTCCGAATCCTGCCACAAGGAAAAATCCGCGTTAGTGAGAGCGTAAGGCTTTTTCTCAGGACCGCTCTTGAAGTTGATCCGCGCCGACGTGGCTTCGATATAAGGAAATCCCGGCCTCGGTTCCGACTTCGCCTTTCCGGTGGGTGCCAGCGGGATGTGGGCCGTACGCTCCAGCAGCGCTTCCAGGTTCCAGCGCCCGCCCTCCGCGTGTACCAGATTCAGGCTGGGTTCGCTAAGATCCAGTCGCGAGATTTCCAACCGCCCGCGCATCAGAGAAGTGAGACGAAGATCGGCGGTAACTTCGCTGGCCCGCAGCATCGGTTCGGCGCCAAACGCGGGATCGTCGTAGACCACCAGATTGTCCAGATCGAATCCCGGCCGCGGCAGCAAACGCAAGTGAACCGAGCCGATGTCCACGGGACGTCCAACGGCTGAACTGATGGAAGAGACAATCCGCGATTTCAATCGCGATGCGCCGGGACGAAGAACGAACAGCCCCAGCACAATCAATGCGGCCGCCGCTACGATTCGTCGCTTGGAGGAGAGGAGCTTCACCGCGCCCTTATTGGAATTTCGAGGGGCCTGATCTACATCGATCGAACTATTATTTTGGGAACGACCATCTTGCAAACTATCGCACGCCCCGAAGCGTCCGATTCCACCGCGTATCAGGGAAAAAGCGCACGATTACTCTGAACAGGAATAACGCTTTATCACTCCAATCGGTCTTGTGAACCTGGTCCGCCGGCGTTTTGAACGACCAGTAAATGAACATGGGCCGCCCGATAATGTTTTCCTTGGGAATGAATCCCCAGTAGCGGCTGTCGAGGCTCACGCCACGATGGTCGCCCATCGCGAAATAGTGTCCTGGGGGCACGACTAAGTCTTCGCCCTGAATATAGGAGGGCAAATCCACCAGCCAGTTGGCGGACATGTTGCCGTCCTCTGCCGCCGGAACCGAAGGAAACTCATTGCGGTAGGGATCGTAGGTGTCGGCGTCATGCTCAACGTAGGGTTCGTCCAGGGCCACGCCGTTCCGATACACCACACCATTGCGCAAGTGAATCCTGTCGCCGGGCACGCCGATAATCCGCTTCACCACGTAGATGCCGTTCTGCTGTGGGTCTGGATGCAGAAACACGACGATCTCGCCCCGCCGTGGATCGCGATACGGTAGCAGCGGCCCCACCCACGATGTCTTGGGAGCAAACTGGACCCGGTTCACGAAAACGTGGTCGCCGATCAGCAGCGTCTCCTCCATTGAACTCGAAGGGATCTCAAACGCCTGCACCACAAATATGATGATGAACAACCCCGTCACCAGCACCGCCGCCAGCGAAGAGAGAAACTCGACCGTAGTCTCCTTCGGCTTCTCCTCGGCCGCGGCATCCTGCTGTTTCTCGGCCGCAGGTTGCTTCGGCTTGTCTTTCTCCTGCACGACGTTGCTTTCGAGGTTGAGTTCTTTCTTCGCCACTTTGAATGTTTCCGTACTTACAGAAGTTTGCTGCTCAAATCACTCGCCCACACACAGCGCCCCGGAGGAATATTCAGTGTACCAGCCGGAGGGTGCGGTTCCAGCGCGTGATCTGAAAGATGTGAGTGACGGCATACGCCAGGTGAGACAGCCTGCCAGTAATCGACGCAGAGGGATTCCGGTCCCAGTCCCGCACCGACCAGTAAATTACGAGCGGTCGGCCGATAATGTTTTCCTGCGGAACGAATCCCCAATAGCGGCTGTCCAGGCTGTCGTCGCGGTTGTCGCCCATCACGAAATAATGTCCTTCTGGAACGATTAGATGGCCGTCGACCACCAGTTTCTGCATCTGCAGCCACCAGTCCCCCTCCAGCCGTCTCGCGGGAATGTCCACCCGGGGAAAGCTGTCGCGAAACTGGTCGTTGAGGGGCTCAACGAAATGCACGTAGGGTTCGTCGAGAGGTTTGCCGTTGATGAATACTCTCTTGTTCACCATCCGCAGACGGTCACCTGGCACGCCGATCACCCGCTTCACAAAGTGCTGCTGCGGATCCACCGGATAATGAAACACGATGATATCTCCGCGCGCGATCTTCTGGTACGGCATGAGATGGTCGCCCAGCCCGGTTCCCCCATAGCAGAGCTTATTTACCAGCAGATAATCCCCGATGAGCAGGGTGTTCTCCATCGACTCGGAAGGAATCTGGAATGCCTGCACAATGAAAGTAATCACGAAGATTGCGATCACTACCGTGCCCATCAGCGATTGCAGCGAACTGATCATGTCAGCGCTGAGAGTCGCTTCACCGCGGCGCGGCGGTGAAGCCGTCGAAGTCGCGGGTATGTCAGTCGCCTCGATCTCCGGCGCCGGCGGCGCGATGGGATCATTGGATTCGACGATAGGGACGTTTGGAGAATTCATGAAATCTACTTATCTGCCTGATCCAAGCCCAGCGCCGCAACTCGCGCCTCCCCGGCTTTTGGACGGGAAGCCAGGAACGTCAGCAGTTGCCGCGCCGCATCCTGCTCGGCGGTTTTCTTGGTCGAGCCCTGGGCGCGCCCTACGAACTCGGCATCCTTGCCGTTCTTGGTGTGCAGGCGAGCTTCCACTGTGAATGTCTTGCTGTGCTCCGGCCCCGCTTCCTCCACCAGGACGTATGCGGGCTGGGCAAGTCCCAGGCTCTGCACCGCCTCCTGCAGCGCCGACTTGAAATCGGTAACCGGCAACGAACCACCGCCGCGCTCCATCCGCTCCAGTTCAGGCGCAATCACGGTGCGCAAAACGAACTCTCGTGCAATCTCTAACCCGCCGTCCAAATAAATCGCCGCCAGAATTGCCTCCAGCGCGTCCACCAGCAGTGCGGTCTTGCCCCGCCCACCGCTCTTTTCCTCACCTCGCCCCAGGCGCAGATACTGCCCGAGTTCCAGCTGTTGCGCCACCCGAATCAAATGCCTCTCACTTACTAGATGCGCCCGCAGCTTGGAGAGTTCGCCTTCACGAAAATGAGGGAAGCGCTGGAACAATTCTTCGCTCGTCACCAGCGCCAGCACCGCGTCCCCCAGAAACTCGAGTTGCTCGTTGTCGCTGACTTTGTATTTGCTCTCGCCCGCCTGCTGCGCTTCCTGCTCGCGCGCCTGCGAACTGTGGGTGACTGCCTGCTCAATAACCGCGCGCCGCCGGAAATGGTAGCCCAGCCCCTCTTCCAGCGCCGTGATTTCCCGTTCTTTCATACGAAACGCGCATACAAAGCGTGCAGGCGCCTCAATTTCCGGAACTGTCCGAATTACTGCGATCTAGTTCTTGGGCGGCGCCGCACTCTGTCCCGGGGCCGTGCCGCCACTCAGCTTGCTCAGTCGATCCTTTTCCTCGCGGGCTGCTTTCCCGACGCCAGAATCAGGTTGAGCTTTCGTGAGATCTATCGCCTGGTCAGCGTACTTGATCGCCTCCGGAATTTTGTTCTGCATGTCTAACGCGACGGCCAGCCGCAGCACTGCTATCGAGTCCGGTTGTTGAGGAAGTGCGTCAATCGATTTTCGCAACTCCGTTTCGGCTTCTGGCCAGTTCTTCGCATCGCACGCAAGTTTGCCCAGTACCGCGTAGGCTTCCGACTTCAGAAAACCCTTGTAGTTGGCCAGTTGCTCAGGTGGATATCCCGAGGTCGGAATATCGGTATCGATGGTCACCAATGCATGCTCGGCGTCCTTCTTCGATTCCGCGAGGCGCTGATCGCGATCCAAATCCGTGTCGCGCGTCCGTTCCGCTATCACTTGCGCGATCCCCACCAAAGCCTCGGGATCGTCGGGGTCAAAAGTCAGAGCTTTCTCCGCCATCTCCATCATTTTGTCGCCGTTGTTGGCCTGCTGATACTTCTGCATGGCCGATTTGTAGATCATCACTCGCAACTCGCTGTCGGGAAACTTGGTGGCGAAGTCTCCGGCAGCTTTCTCCACGGCCGCAGGATCCGTCAGCGCGATGGCCGCCTTGTACGCCTCAAACTCCGGCTGCGTCTTGGCTGCCGGCGCACGCTTGCCTCCCGGAGCGGCCGCCTGTGCCGCGGCGGGCGCGGTCTGCGCGGCCTGCCCAGTTGCCGGTTTGTCGGTACTCTGACCCAAACTCCAGGCGCACATGCTCAGCACTGCCACCACCTCGATGATGATCGCTGCTCGCTTCATGTGTTCTCCTCGAACCCTAGACTTTCCGATTTGCATCGCCTCGTCGAGGCTGCAACCGTGCATTCTATCGTAGCGACCAGTCACATCCGCGGGTTTCGCTGAAAGCTGATGGCTGACAGCTGACAGCTGCTTACTGCGGTTTCACCGGAGGCTCGTAGGCCTGTTGCAGTCCGCGCTCGGCCGCGGCTTTTACCTCTGGCAATCCCGCTCCGGCGGACAGCGCTGCGCGGTATTCGGTCAGAGCCGCCTCGCGGTCCTCTTTCATGTCCAGAATCCGCCCCAAATAAACGTGCGACCAAGCTAAAACCTTAGGATCTTTCGTCTCCTGGATGGCCTTCTGGAAATTCTCCAGCGCGCCTTCCCGATTCTTGTTCGCCACGGCCACCTGTGCCAGGATGAACAGCGCCCGCCCCTGGTCTCCAATTTTCTTATCCAGCGCCTGTTGCGCCAGTTCCTGCGCCCCTTTAGGATCGCCAGCCGCCAGCCGCTTTTCGGCCGTCGACAGCATTCGCCGGTCCTCCAGTCGCGACAGTTGCACAAGTTCCGGCGCCGATACATCGAGATACTGTATCTCGTTCGCCGCTTTCTCCTGCGCCTTCAAATCGATGTTTTCGAGAATGTCCGCATACGCGGTCCGCAGCCCCGCTGGATCTTTCTCGAAAGCCAGCAACGAAGTGTAGAAATATTTCGTCAGGATGTAGCCCTGCTTCATCGCGTCGTCCACAGCCTGCAGGCGCATCGCCTCCGCCGTTTGCTTGGTTCCGGTGAGTCGAATCTCAATTGCCCGCACCAGACATTCGGTTACCAGCAGAGAAATGTCACCCTTGAAACTCTCTTCCAGCGGTGCCCGCTTCACCGATTGCAGCAGCGGTTCAAGCCGCTTGATCGAACTGAAATGCTTATCCGCCAGCGGATCGAGCACGTAGTGGAGGTAAGTATGCCGGATCTGCGGCATTTTTAGCGGATCGGTTGAGTTCGGGTCCGGCGAAGGAAACACCACCACGTCGTAGTCAGTGCCGTAATTGCGGGCGTTGGCTTCGTTGGGATCGCCCATGAAGTCCAGGTACACGGTGAAACTGCGACCCAGAAATCCGCCCGACTGAAGTTTCAGGTAGATGTCGGTGTCGAATACCATCTTGGCCAGCGGCACGTGATAGCGCTCCACCAGCGCGGCATAGTTTGCCCGATGCCGCTCCCAGATACTGTGCAGCCCGGCTTTTTCGTAGAACGGTTCCAGAACCGTGCCAAACCCGGCAATCAGCGCCGCATCCGGAGGCATGTCATCTTCCTTTACCCGCGGCAGAAATTGCGGTGGCCCCGCCATATAGAGCGCCAACGACACGTATTGCGACAGATCGTGCGCATCATCCCGTCCCCGGCTTCCCACGTACCAGTCGCACATCGCCGTCATGGCGGTCTGCGCATCCGGAGAATTCTTGAGGTTCTTCTCCACCTCAGACCGGATGTTGGCTCGCTGCGGGTCGGAAACGTTCAATCCCACGCTGTAGCCGCAGGTGTTGATCGCCGTCAGCACGGCGAACAGGGTCTCGCTCGTATCGAGCGTAATAGGATTATTGCCGTCCGCCAGGCACACCGGCGCCAGCAGCCCCAGAACGGCCGCCACCGTCAGACTTCGCAGACCACCCCGAAACCCAATAGCTTCAAGACGACTCAGGAAGAAACGACTCAGGAATCCCTCCCGCACCATGGCCGCGTCGTTATCCCCGGCCAATAGCGACAGCGACCATCCTTAAGATAGGCGGAGAACACCATCCAGTTTACGGGCTGGGCAGCAGAGGGTCAAACCCGGCAGGGGGTGAGAACAGGAAGGGAGGGAGTATGCACGTCTGGAAAAGAAGGTCGCTGTAAAATGTAAGCGACACAATGAAAATCATTCTTCCTCCAAAGAACCCGAGCATAACGTACGGCTTCGTTCGTGGCCGACAGCTTGAAGGAACATTTCCAGGCGAGCCTGGGACTGGCGTCTGGCCGATCACGGGGGAAAGAATCGCGTTCGGTTGGGGCATGCCGCCAGATGATGCGTGGCCTCGCGGGAGCCAATGGCCGCCCCGCGAACCCGCTAAGGTGGACGCCGAGGCAAAGCGGTATCGGATGGGCAGATACCAGCGAGTGCGTACTTTGGATGAGTGTCGAACAGTCATGGGAAGCGAGAGACCCCTCCCAGTTTTAGTCAGTCTTGACATCACGGAGCGATGGGGCAACCCACCGAACGGCAAGATACCCGCGCTCCGGCGTGGGGACGTTTTTGTCGGTAGCCACTCCGTTTTGCTAGTCGGATATGACGACTCAAAGAGCCAACTGACGTTTCAAAACTCGTGGGGCGTAGATTGGGGTGACAAGGGTTTCGGATACATCGATTACTCGACTTTCGAGACTACTTGGTGCGAGGGATGGGTTTCTGACTTTATCGGTAGTCGTGATGATTCACCAAAAGAGCCCCCTGGTTTCAAGCGCGGCTCATGGGGACTTCGCGAGTTCGGAGGCGGAATGTTCCACTGTCGCGAGTTTATCGACCCAAGCGATGAACGGATTGGGTGGCTCTTCGCGATCGAGCGATCTGGCGGAATCGAAGTGGAAGAGTGGTTCGTTCGTCCGACGTTTAGGCGGAAGGGTTATGGTAAGCGGCTGATTCGTCTCGCGCTAGAGTTAGCAAAAACCAAAGGTCTCCCCTTGAAATTTTGGATTTCACACGCGGATACGAACCCGTCTAATCTGCAGATTGTGGAAACGTTGGTTCATCCTTTAGGTTTAGAAATTGTCGACAGCTTTGAGCCATGGGCGCCATTTACGATTGAGGCAGGACCAGGAAAGGGAGCATCGCGGCGTTCCGCATCTACTCTCATTATGCCTAGTCTTCCGGGACTTCCTTCGCAACTGTTTTTCAAATCGGCACGTCGCGAATTACGGTTTTGAGCAATTGCAATGATCTCGGGTGGATTGGCTGCCCTCAGCGTGTCAGGCCTATCACTCCGCGCACAAGAAGAAGAAACGAGCGGACCTAAAGCAGATCAAAGTGCGACTATAAACGGGAATTCGAGTCAGAGTTGCGACTGGCTCAGGGTACAATGCGGCACGACAGGAGCGGAAAATGACGGACTGGATCGCCGTAGGAGGGTCCCTCGTAGGCGGAGGTGCAATGGGGGGGCATCATCACAACTGTTGTTGCGTCTGTAAGGAATCGCAAACAGCCTATTACGTATCGAACAGAGATTATCCCCGTCTTCAACAGAGAGATGTTCAGCACTGCCGGAGTAGCCGCAAGGCTGAATCTTGCTTCTGTAAAGGGTGGATACGGCGACGACATTCCTAATCTTTTCGTCGTTAAGATTGATGTTGTAAACGGAGGAAATCACGATTTCCAATTGTTCAAGGTAGGTCTAACTCTCTCGCAGGGTGATGTGGCCGTGCATTGCGATGTTGATACGCCCGACAGGCATCATCAGGCAAAACTGGTCACAACAATAGGGCCTGGTGCGCCAGCACCAGTTTTGGATCTCGAGTTCGTCCCGTTGAACCGACAGGACCTTTATAAGTTCACACTTTATCTGGTTGTTCCAGAGGGGCAAGCCGCACCCAGTGAAATCGGGTTGAGCTCTCCTGAGCCGGTCATCTTCAAGAAGTCATCAAGCGCTGAAGAAATGCTTCTCACCGTAGCCAAGGTCGCGATTGAAGTAGGTCCATTTAGGCTATCAGTTCGGTAGAGTCGTCACGTGGACGGGGCCGTCAGATATTCACCATTTAATCGGGGCCTCGCGCAGCAGAAATGGATCGGCAAGAAGCCTGGGGACCGAACCAGGGGACAGGAACCAGGGCAAGGGAACCAAGGGACAGACGGGACGTTCACCAGTTTCTTCCCAAAGCTAAAACAACCGGGACCAGAGGCGCTCTACCCTCGTACGCTGATCTTCGAAAACGACAGCACCGCCCGGCTCGCAGTCGGGCGTCCCATCGACAGTGCGGGACGGAACGTCGTGAAAATCAGCATGCGCTTTACCTGCGGCAGCACATCTTTCGAGTCGTTCGGATCGGAAAGAATCCGGTAATCCTGCACGCGGCCGTTCGCGTCCACGTAGGCCTCAATCACCAGCGAATCGGCGTCGATCGTATCCAGCGTCATGCCGAAAACGCTCTGCTGCAACTCCGGCGCGGTGTTGACCATGACCAGCGGCACATCGTTATCGGCGCGCAGCGTCGAGGGCGCAACGAAATACGCCATCGCGATTCCAAAAATAACCAGCGCACTCAGAAACCCCGCCGTGGCCGGAACCATGAACGCGTGGAATGCATTTTCCATGCGTACCATCAGGCCCTCGAACCGACCGCGCTTGGCCTGAGCCGTTTCCCGCGAAATGGCCAGCCGCAATTTCAGGCCCAGGTCGTCCGGAACTCTGGGGCGTCCGACGCTCACCAGCAATTGCTGCGTCCGCCGCAGCGCGCGGTACTCCTGGTTGCAAGCTTCGCAGTTCGACAAGTGATCCTGCAACGCGAGCATCTCGGTGCCCGTCACCACCCCATCCAGGTATGGCGACAACAGGCGCTTGGCCTGGGGGCACTGCAATCTCGTGGTTTTGACCGTGCCCTTCATGAAATCACCTCGACCCTTCTCCCCCCACCGGAAACCTGGCTGCGTGAACCCCGACTCTCTTTGTTGTCCTCGGTCGGAGCGGTCAAACCCAGTTCGTTTCCAACCTCACGCACATAAGGCGCCAGCCGTTGCCGCAGTGCGTCTCTGCCGCGAGTCAGCCGCGATTTCACCGTTCCCAGCGAAATCTCCAGCACTTCGGCAATCTCTTCGTACGACATGTCTTCCAGATCGCGCAAAATCAGCGTGGTCCGGTAGGGCTCGGGCACCTTGGTCAACTCTTCTTCCACCCTATGCTGCACTTCGCGATGCGCGACGCTATCAAACGGAGAATCGGCGTGATCGGTCAGCGCCACCTGCATCGCATTTTCCGATGCGCTCGGCCCCTCCGATTCCACCGGTTCAATCGAAGTCTCTTTCGCCTTATGCCGGAACCACCACCGTCTTCGGTTCGCGGCCTCGTGCAGGGCGATGCGGTAGATCCAGGTCTTCAAACTCGACCCGCCGTGAAAATGCTTCATGCCGCGAAACACTTTCAGAAAAACGTCCTGGGTCGTGTCGGCCGCATCCGCGGGATCATTCACAATCCGGTACACCAGTCCATACACCGGTTGTTGAAATTCGCCGATCAGCCAGGCATAGGCCACTTCCGAGCCAGCCTTCAGTTCGGCGACGATCGCCGCTTCTTCCTGCGACCGTGCTCCGATTGCACTTGCCAGATCACCCAAGGTGGTTGCTCCCGCCATAATGGCGTCCCCTAATTATAGGATTTTCCACCCTACCGCGCCCCGAATATTTCGCTGCCCAGCGCCGCTGAAGCAAGTCCGGCAAACTGTGAGCGGAGCCGAGACTCTCACTCAACATAGACTCCGGCGCGGCGTCTAGAGTTCCCGCCTGTAAGTGATTTATTTTCAACAAATCATGAAAGCGGCTGTCGGAAAGGGGAGATTGCACGGGTCGAGAACGGGTTCAAGTGGGGAGGGTCACATCCCGCAGGTTACGGTGGGATCAGCTCTTGTGGTTGCCTTTGCTTAACGCCACAGTTCCGTCGGGAGCCTCGAGATGCAATCTCTGGACAATGCGCGCGAGTTTGGTCAGCAACGGCTCGCACCCGGTTTCCAGTCCTAACTCCGATTTTTCCAGAAAGGCGGAAGCTCCATCCTGCTGCAAACGGCCCGCATTTTTCTGCGAAAGTCCGGTGAAAACCACGACCGCAATCCCCGCCGTCGCCGGATCTTTCTTCAACGCCTTCAGCACTTCCGGGCCCGCCATTTTCGGAAGCAGCATATCGAGTAAGATCACGTCAGGATGCGTCTCTCGAGCAATCTCGAGCGCATGCTCCCCGTCTACAGCCGTGCTGACTTCATAGCCCGCCCGGGCCAGCGCCCGCTCCGTTGCGATCCTCAGGAACTTGCTGTCATCGACCAGCAGAACCTTCGTCATTCTCGTCCTCAATTCCATCTGCGTCGAATCTTGCCGCCGCCCAGGTTCTGCGCTTCGGAACTCGAGATTCAACTGGACAGCCTTCACTGTTCTTAGTTCTTATCGGCAGAAACGGCGAGACTCAACACGGCGGGAAATTAACCAGATGAGATTTTTCTCAGGCTGAGGCGCGATCCACCCACCGCTCATTCCCTAGTTTTTTTCGGGAAAGCTGGCGGCTCCTTCGAGCAGAGCCGTCACGGCTGCCCGGCACGCCGCGCGCAATTCCTCTTCATGTCCCTCTGGAATGGATTTCGACAGCAGCAGCATGGTGTTCCCGTGCATCAGCGCCCATAATGCCAGCGCTAGCTGCGTGTGATCCTCGGGCTGCCCGCCCAGCCGTTCGGCCAGCCGCCGCTCCACCAGGGCGAAGTTAGGTCGGGAGTCACGGATCGGTTTCGGCCTTCCCGAACCTTTGGCCGGCGAAAGCTCGCGTCCGTAGCTGTAAAACAGTTCATAGGCGTGCGGATCTGCCAGCGCGCTCTCCACATAGGTCTCGGCCAGTTTTTCCACCGTTTCCACTGTGCTGAAGCTTTTCGCGAGACGGCTTACGGTCTGCGTCAGTAGGCCCTTCACCAAGTCCCGGCGGTCTTTGAAGCGGCGGTAGACGGCGGGCGTGTTCGTCCCTGCGGCTTTGGCTACCGCACGCAGGGTTAGAGCCTTGTCTCCTCCTCTCTTCCACAGCGTCTGCGCAGCTTTCAAGATGCGTTCTTCGAGATCGGGGTCGGGCTGGCGGGGCATGCTTGACTCCTCTGTACAGAGGGTATGACACGGTCACGATAATATGTTGACACTGTAGACATAACACTGTTATACATTTCTTACAAGTCCTCCCCCCTCACTTCCCAGGTTCCTTTTGTCAGGAAAGGCGAGCCGCGGCGGCGCAAGAGCCCCGCGGCTTTTCCTGTTTTCCCTTGTTTATGTTGCGTTGATGTTCATATTACGTTGACGCCGTAAACGTAATAAGGTATGATGGCCTGGAAGTCGGGCCCCTCCTGCAGTTTTCCGGTTCCTTAAAACCAATCTAGGAGCGTTTGAGATGTACACGCATGAAGATTTCTGCGCGGCCGCCCGTGCGCGGCATGAGTTCCACGCGTCCCCCGAAAACAAAATTCTGCGGACCATACAAGATGCGCCGCCGTCGCAAGTCAGAGAACAGACCGCAAAGGCTATCCAATACGTAAACGCCTACTTGTGCCAGCAGCGCGAACACCATTTGCCCGCAACGGTGCCGCTTGGCAATCAGCACAAGGCGGCCATGTGGCCTTATTTCCCGGCCGCGCTGCTCGATCAGATCCGCATCGTCGAACTCGCAGGCCAGCGAATTTCCACGCCTTCGTTTTATGCCGAAGCCCGATCGCTGGGTTTTAACAGCCTCCCTGAGGTTACCCATATGGACTCCGTGACCTTTCTCGACGTCGTGGTGTTCAACGAAGTGCTCACCGAACGGTCCCTCTTCCACGCCCTGGTCCATGCGGTTCAGTTTTACGTCCTTGGGGTCGAGCGCTACACCGAACTTTTCGTGGAACAGTTCCTACGGCGAAGAACCCATTTCACAGTGCCTCTCGAAGCGCAGGCGTTCTCCCTGACTTCGAAGTTTCTGCGTCCCTCAGAGGAGAAGTTTTCAGTAGAAGATGAAGTCCTGCGCTGGCTAGCCGACGGTCTCTACTGACGGTAACTCCCAAAAAAAAGCCTGCAACCATCCATCTGGCAGCCAGTAATACCCAGGTAGAGAAGCAACAGGAGGTGGATATGGCGACCGCAAACTCTGGAATCGTTCCTCCGGCCGCGAACCGTGGACGCTGGCCGCTTGCGCTGGCTTCGCTATTGGTGGGCGGGGCGTTCTTTGCGCTGTGGTTCTGGTTGCTGCCGCAGTGGCTCGGTTTCTCGGTGGAAACGGCGGGCGCGGCGCGCTGGCGATGGCTGGCCGCAGTGCCATCGGTGTTAGGATTTGCCGTTGCCCTGCGCTGCGTCTGGGACTTTGGCTGGACCGGCCATGGGACGCCGGCACCCATGGCTCCGCCGCAGCGATTGGTGGTTGTCGGATTCTATCGGTACGTGCGCAATCCCATGTACCTCGGAATGGCCGCCGGCTGGATCGGCCTGTGGACCGTGTTCGGACATCCCAATCCGGTCGTGATTGCAGCGGTGGCCGCGGTTGCGCTGGGCATTTATCTCTTCGTGATGTTCTATGAAGAGCCCACGCTGCGCGCCAAATTTGGGGCTGACTACGAACAATACTGCCGCAACGTGCGCCGCTGGTGGCCGCGGATGCGACCCTGGGAGAAGGCGCAATAGCCTGCGGTTTCTTCGAGCAAAATCAAGGCAGGCTGGGGCCGCGGGGCGTAGAATAAAAACTGGTGCAGGCCATGAAGGACAATGACTCCATCACAATTTCACCGGGTCCCCAGTTTGTCACCGCCATGGCGCTGGCCATCGTCGCGGACGCATTACAGATCTTCGTCTTCCCCGCATTCGTGGAAGGCGCGCTGTCTCCCGCGGATGACCTACTCGACCTCGGCGTCTGCGTCGCGATGATTCGCCTGCTGGGCTGGCACTGGGAATTTTTGCCCTCGTTCTTCGCCAAGCTCGTGCCCGGGGTCGACCTGGTTCCCTTCTGGAGCATGGCCGTCGCCAGCGTCTGGCGCAAAGCCAAACTGGCAGCCGATCCGACCAACCTGGAAAAGCAACCAGAACATCTGCCTCCAAGGCAGTTGACGAAGGGTTGAGATAGCCCTGAAAGTCAAACGCCCCACCCTCGCGCCAAAAACGCGCGAGAAATGGGGCATCCGGTTCTTGCTGGCCACTGACCACTAGCCACTGACCACTTTTCTTAGTTCTTATGTTCCTTCGTTCCAGCCCGCCAGGTACTCTTCCTGCTCCGGCGTCAGCTTGTCGATCTTGATGCTCATGGATTCGAGCTTCAGTTTGGCGACGCGCTTGTCGAGTTCGTCGGGAACTTTATAGACCGTCTTCTCCAGCTTCTTGTGGTTCTTCACCATGTATTCAACGGAGAGCGCCTGGTCTGCGAAGCTCATATCCATCACGCTAGCGGGATGGCCCTCGGCCGCGGCCAGGTTGATGAGGCGGCCTTCGCCCAGCAGGTTGATCTTGCGTCCGTCTTTCAGCGAATACTCTTCGACGAAGGTGCGCGTGGTGCGCTTCGAGGACGACATATTCTCGAGCGCAGGAATATCGATCTCAACATTGAAGTGGCCGGAGTTCGAAATGATCGCTCCGTCTTTCATCAACGCGAAATGATCTTTGGTGAGCACGCTCTTGTTGCCGGTCACAGTGCAGAACACATCCCCGAGTTTGGCGGCTTCAGTCATCGACATGACGCGGAAGCCGTCCATGACGGCCTCAAGCGCTTTCGTCGGATCGACTTCGGTGACGATGACTTCGGCTCCGGCGCCGCGTGCGCGGGAAGCGAGTCCGCGGCCGCACCAGCCATAGCCGGCGACCACGAACTTCGAACCGGCCAACAGAAAATTGGTGGCGCGGACGATGCCATCGATGGTCGACTGCCCGGTCCCGTAGCGGTTGTCGAACAAGTGCTTGGTGTCGGCGTCATTGACGGCGACGATGGGAAACTTCAGCACGCCTTCCTTTGACATCGCCCGCAAGCGGATGACGCCGGTAGTCGTTTCTTCGGTGCCGCCGATCACGTCAGCCAGTCCGTCGGTGCGCTTGGTGTGCAGCAGCGAGACCAGGTCGGCGCCGTCGTCCATGGTGATGTGCGGCTTGTGATCGATGGCAGCCAGAATGTGGTTGTAGTAGGTGTCGTTGTCCTCGCCCTTGATGGCGTAGACGGGAATGTTGTGGTCGCGCACCAGCGAGGCAGCCACGTCATCCTGCGTAGACAGCGGGTTCGACGCGCAGAGCACAACTTCCGCTCCGCCGTCGCGCAGGCAGATCGCGAGATTCGCAGTCTCAGCCGTGACGTGCAGGCAGGCCGAAACTCGAATCCCCTTCAGAGGCTGGTTCTTGATGAACTCCTTGCGGATAATCTGCAGCACTTTCATGGACTGGTTCGCCCACTCGATGCGCTTCTTGCCTAAATCGGCCAGTTCTACGTTCTTGATGTCGCAATTCACAGCTGCTGTTGACATGCTTCTCCTATGTGGCGCGCTTGAAAGCGGCGGAAACTAAAGTTGACAATCCAAAATTAACGACCAGTGGAACGACGAAGTGTTTCGAATCTAGAAAACATTTTCGCAAGAATACACGAACTTGTTGGTCCGGTCAGGATTCCGATCAGCGCTTTTGGAGCGGGCCGTTCGGTCCAGTTCCGGAATGGCACTTCCGTTCCCGACAAAACACAACCACGAA
>Ga0307476_10000037_pt1 | contig 143684 bp, 128 predicted proteins | sample atmos_gasesECM2C_2_FD_203314 | JGI IMG/M metagenome (GOLD analysis project Ga0307476, IMG submission 203314) | Hardwood forest soil microbial communities from Morgan-Monroe State Forest, Indiana, United States - atmos_gasesECM2C_05 | ecosystem: Environmental > Terrestrial > Soil > Temperate... | reverse complement strand
GATTCGGCGCTGGTTGTCGGCTCCGTTCCTGGCCGAGCTCGTGCGCTATCAACTGCAAGAACAAGACGGAAAGTGGCAGTTACAGTTTGACTTCGACTCGGCGGCTCTTCCCCAACTCCTCAGTCAGCGCCTGGGGCGCACCGTGCTGCTGACCAACCGCATGGATTGGAGCGCGAAACAGGTCGTGGCCGGCTACAGCGGTCAACAATCCATCGAGCGCGTGTTCCGCGGCTTGAAAGATGGCCAGTGGTTGGGCTGGGATCCCATGTATCACTGGACCGACCGCAAGATTCGCATCCACGCCTTCTACTGCATGTTGGGTATCTCCCTGTTGCAGTATGTGCACCAGCAGGCCAAAGCTGGGTGGGCGGATCTGTCGGTCGAGCAACTGCTCGAGGAACTCGAGCAAATCAAACAGTTCGTTCTACTCTATCCGCCTCAGGGCGAAAAGGGACCGCCCCGTACCGCCTATGTGCTCTCGCAGCAGTCTCTCGCCCAACAAGCCTTGGTCAAGACTCTGGGCCTTGCTGCCATGGCTTCGTAGTACCCAACGTGGGTAATACGACGCAATGCTTCTAACTCCCTCACAAATATCTGCTTACAAGCTTGTTCTCTCAACTCGCAGTAAACTCCCGCTAGCTAAGCTAGCGAAGGAGGCGAAACCCTTCGACTTCGCCGGGGCAGGCCGTCGGGCACCTCAGGCATTTGGGAAGTTCGGTGGTGTCGAACTTCTATTCTTTTATTCTTTCGTCTAGTTTCGGTTGACGTCGCACGCTCTTACCACAACGATGCCGTGCCGCCGCCGGCGGTGATCGCCGACAGGTTCAGATCGGTAATGGTGTGACTGCCTTCTCTTCCACCCCACGCGTACATGAAGATCAGATATGGGAAGTCGAGAGCACGGATCGTAAAGCCCGCCGCGTATGAGTGACGCAAGTGCGAAAGGTCAAGGTCTCCTCGCGCATTTGCAACCTTGCCTGAATCCGCGCGAAACATCAGACCCAGGAAACTGTATTTCGGCAATGGGTGTTCGTATTCCGCCCGGAAAAGCAGGGCGTTGGGAGCGCGGAAGCGATAGTCCGCATAACTGGCCAGGGTACGCTGCTTGTCGATATCGCCGCCTCCTAGTGTCGGCTGAAAATAGAACGGAACGACGTGACCGGCTGGGACGACGGACTCGCTTAGCCATCCGCGTAACCGCAGAGTACCAAAAGTTTCGTCAGTCGATGCGCCGCCCTCCTTCGGAGTGAACCTCTTCTTCAGATGAATTTCATTGGTCGCGTCGAGCGTCAGCCTTCGGAAAGAGTACGTCGAAGCCGATGGCGCGAAGAACTGCTGGAAGTTGAGGCTCCAGTCCAGATCGTACGAGGCGCCAAAGTCGGCGTCCCTGCCGAGGCCACCGCCGTGGTGCAGGAACTGAAGTCCTTCGCCGGGCTGCAGAAATCCCGGCTGCTGCAGCAGGCCCGGCGCGGTTTCCTCGGAGTACACCTGTTCGATTGAAGGTGACGACTGCCCGTGGTCCGGTCCGATCTTGGGCCAGCGTCCATTTAACTCACCCAAAAAATGAAAGCCCCGGGGTAAAAGGACGTCTGCGTTTGCGCCTGTCACCGTTTCACGGAAGCCGAAAAAGGCACGGTCCGTCGGTAGGGTGTCTGGTCCGATACCAAAGAACGTTACCTGATTCAGCGAGGTGTGAAACGCATAGAAGTTCAGCAGAAGTTTCGTCTCGTTCTCGCCGATGCTGGGCAGGTGCTTGGGAATCGGACCTTGTACGACGATGTGCGGATGCAACCACACAGTTGGCTTCTTCGAATTCGTTGGCGTGGATGTGGTTGTGCCCTCACCCGTGGCTGGAGTCGGTTCAGGCGCCGGCCCATTGGACGCCGGCTCCCTGTCGGGCGCAAACTTCATCGTCAGGAAGCCGCCAGCCGTCCATGAGCCATTGAATGAGCCTTGTGCGCCGACCTGATAATCGATTCGCCACGGCGAGTTTTTCGGGTTCAGCTCTGTGTCCTTAAACACCGCTCCCAACGCCAAGCTATTTCCCGGCGGAAGATTGGCCACCGACGGGTAGAGACCCTTGTTGCCTTGGAACATTGGCATCAAACATCCCGGCACCCAAACTTTCAGCGGCTTCTTCTCGGTTTCTTCCTTTCCATCGACTATCTTCGTCTCGGTGGTCGTGCATCCATTGCGAATGTCGGTTCGTTCGATGCTGAAGGTGGTACCGAAGTAGCTCTCGTGTCCATTGCCATTAGTCTGTTGAGCGGCTAGCGGCGTCGCCGCCACCAGTGCTCCGAACAGTGCGAATGTGGTAGCACGGTTCATGGTTGTCCTCCCTTCGCGCCTTGGGCTCGAAGCCGCGGTACGACCTTCCCTATGTAGTCGCTAGCTTGCTGCTCCGTTTTGAGGGTGTTAACGTCTATGCCGGTCTGCTGATCAGGCGGAAGCTGCTTCTCAAGCCGGCTCAGTTCCTGAATGTGATCCTGGAGCAGAATTCCCATGTCGCGTCCGGGATTGTAAGCTCCGGCCGGAGGAGTGTTCATGGAAACCGGCACCGAGCCCACCTCAACCGAAGCCGCCAGGTCGACGGGTGTGGCCCTGACGTCAGGGGCCGCCTCCATCGTGAAATAGAAGCTGTCTTGCCGTGCCTGCGTTAGGGTGAATAAGTCGGCATCTTTGGTGAACAGGTTGGCTCGGCTCTCGCGCGGAGTGAGATTCCGTTGCGCCGGATTAGCAATGAATAGATTCGCCACCGTCGCGGGAATTGACGCGTGTTCATACTGCGTCTGAATCAGCGTGCCCTGGTCGATCCACGGCGAGATGAAAATGGCTGGCACGCGAATCCCCAGCCGGTCAAACTGAAAACCGCTGATCGGGTCGGTGATTCCATCCGGCGTGATCTTCGGTGGATACACGTGGTCGTAGGTCCCGCCGTGCTCGTCATACACGATCAGCAGCAGCGTGTTCTCCCACAGCGGACTCTTGCGTATGTGGTTGTAGACGTCGGCAATGAAATTTTCCCCCGAAATCACGTTGTGGTCAGGATGCTGATCTGACGCGAGCAAATTGCCGTGATCCGAATAGTTCGGCTCGACGAAACTGTAGTCGGGCAGATTGCCATTGTTGCAATCGTCCATAAAGTCCTGATAGCTGCCCAAGGTCTCTGCCTGGTTCTGCAGCATGAAGCTGATGCCAATGCTCGAGCTCTGCTCATCGAAGAAGTAGACTTTAGTGCTGCGGCCCGCGTTCATGAGCCGCGAATAGATACTCTTGCCGTTGTCGCCGATCTTCATTGCGTTGTCGACGTGTCCAAACGAAGTTCCAAAATGCGCGAACATGCGATTGGGAACCGTCGGTCCCGGCAGCGATGAGAACCAGCGATCGCACACTGCATACTGTTCCGCCAGGTAGGTCAGCACCTGCAGATTGTTGGGATCGAAGCAGTTCATGATGTTGCGCGAGTGGCCCAGATCCTGCCGCTTGGTGAAATAGCTCTTGATGAATCCCTTCATCTTCGGGCTGCCATCGTCGAATCCCCGCGGGTTCCCGAAGATCTGCAGATTCACGCCTTCCCAGGAGTGATCCGGATCTGGATCCAATTCGCCCTGAGCTGCAGCGGTCGGCTGCACCGATTGATCTTGGCCAGCATTATCTGGATTGGTCTCATCGCCCTTCAGCCCGTTAAGGGCCGGCCAGTCCTGTTTCAGATAACCCAGCATGTGGTCAAACGACCGGTTCTCCATCATCAACACCACGATATGTTTCAGTTGGTCGAGTCCAGGTGGCATGGCGCACTCCTGCAGATGCTAATTAAGTAGTGCTGCTTATCTCAAAAACGTTTCCCTGGGGTAAGTGCGAAGGACGGAACCTGGCCGAAGGCACAGCTCTGAACGAGCCGTTGCCCTCCGCCTCAAATTCGTTCTCTCTGTTACGAATTCAGAATAACCATGTGGGACGGACAATCCTGTCCGCCGTCGTTAAGCTTGGCCCTGCTTTGAAACCGGAATTGTAGCGCAAAAACCTAAGTGCAGACTCCTGATTTTTCGCTACTGGGCAGCAGCGCATCCAGAGAGTCAATAATCCTCACTGCGACTCTTCGCGCCCAGGACCGCCCTCGATCGATGCCTTCAACGCTTTCGTGACTTCCCCGGCAATGTCGTCCTGCACCATCAAAATGTCATCGAACGGCCGATCATAGGTTTCAGACCAGACCACATACCCGTTGTCCGCACGAATCAGCCGAGCCGCGACCCGCAGCCGGGCGCCAGACTTGCGCACGCTCCCATCGAGTACGTAGATAACGCCTAGCTTCTTGGCAATATCAAAGACGGGGATTTGTTTGCCCTTGAAATAGAACGACGACGTCGGCGCTGGCACTCGAAGGCCCGGAATCTTGCTGAACTTGTCAATCAATTCCTCGGTCATGCCGTCGGCGAAGGTCTCCTCGTGCATCCCTTCGGTCAGGTCGAGAAACGGCAGCACTGCGATGGATTTCTGTGGCTGCGCCGCAAGCGCCGCCGATGCTGAGTTACTGTTCGTGATTTTCCCGTAAAGCAGGAAAGCAACCACGAGCGCAAGCCCCAGGCAAAGAACCGCCGCCCATGTCCAAATGAAGCGGGCTCTCAGACGCGGACCGGACCGTAATGCATCGTCCGTCGTAGCATTGCTGGTCGTGACGGTTGGACGCTCCCTGTCCGACCGATCTTCCCAAGGACTAACAGTCGCGACCATCCGATAGCCCAATCGTGGCACCGTCGCGATGTAAGTGGGCTGCTTGGGGTCGTCACCCAGCACGCGCCGGAGCGAGGCCACCGCCTGATAGACGGAGTCCGGAGTGACGATCACCCCAGACCAGACCTGGTTGAGCAAGTCATCGATGCTGACCACTTCGCCCGCGCGCTCGGCCAGGCACAGCAGCAGACGCATCGTCCGCGCCTCAAGCCGGGCGGTCTCTCCATCCCGTGAAATCTGCCCGGACGTCGGATTGATGCACCAGGTGCCGATCCGAAGCATTGTTGGGGTTGGACGTTCCATGCCGCAATCTGTTACTACCCTCGATTTCAGAACTATTCAGAGTTGTTTCAGACCAGCTTCAGGACTTCCCGGGTCTCCGCTGAGTATGGTGCATCTTGCAAAAGATTTAGGCAATGGGTTGCATCAAGATGCCCCACTGCAGGCAATGCAAGCAGACCAGAGGTAAGCAACAGGACATCAGATGACGGAAAATTTCGCACCCGAGCTGACGAAGAAAAAGAACGCTCTGTTGGCAATCGCGGCTGGAGGTCTCATTGGAGGAACTCTAGACCTTACCCAAGCCTGCATCCTGTTTGGATGGGACATTCCCCTCGCGATTGCCGCGGGGTTATTAGGACGTCAGGCCTTCCACGGAGGCGCGGCGACCTATGTTCTAGGCGTCCTCCTGCACTTCGTTATCGCTCTCTCGTTTGCGGCTTTCTACTACGGGGCCAGCCGCAGGCTGCCCTTCCTGAAGGAGTATCCGCTGGTGTGCGGCTTGGCCTATGGCGCGGGAGTTCAAGAGGTAATGAATCTTGTCGTCTTGCCGCTGTCCGCGCTTCACGCCGGAGGCCCCTACAAACTTAACGACCTGATTCTAGGCCTGCTAGTGCACATGGTCGTAATCGGCCTGCCGATTTCCTACAGCGTCCGCCGCTTCGCGAAATAGACGTGCATCGGCGCGGAAATTCCCTAAAAAATAGATGGACGGATGGTCTCGGGTGCCCTACCCTTCTCGCGCATTTTGCAAGAGGGTGGGATTTTGATCTTCATCAAGTTACATCTCAACGAAACGACTGCGCCCACCTCCTCCTCCGTCAGAAACATCGGATCAGTATCGGAGGAGATGCGCGTCGGCCGCGAACCGATTAAACGTTGCTAAAATGAGTCTCGATGCCCGACGCCAAGTCCATTACGGCTGCGTCACCCGGACTTCTTTAGTCGAAGGAATTGGCGCCGCGCAACTGACAGGTGTGAATCAAACTCATGAACAGGTCACCCACCTCCGCCCCGTTCAGCGTCCGATAAAATAATGCATTCTTCCGGTGCAGAACAGCTTTCTTCAATGCCCTTTCGACGATGTTATTGTCGAGAGGCACTCCCGCTTTCCACAGGAACAGAGTCAGCGCCTTCCAGTGCCGCAACAGATACGTGATGGCCTTGCCCAGGCCGGAGTTGGGTTCCGTCTTTCGCTCGGCGAACTGCGCCTCCAGCCACTGATGGAGTTTCTCCATCACCGGCTACTGTGCGCCTGATGAAACTGCAGCCGCTCCTCGGGCGTCAAGCTGCGCTCGCGGGCTTCGGCATCGTAGCCATACACCTGGCCCAGCATCTCCAGTACATAGCGACACAACAGCAGATTCCTCGGTCGCGCAAAATGCGCGACCGGTCGGAATGACAAAACTAATGTCTGGCCGCAACGATGTTTAGCTGCAGCCGCTGGTGCTGCCGCAGCTCATGCATCGGTAGCAGCTGCCGTTTCTGGTCATGATGCTGCCGCAGAAGCTGCAGCTGGGGGCGTCTCCCAGGTCGACGATGCTCGACAGCGCATCGGCGGCGTGGATGGAGCCGGTTCTCAGGTCTCGGTTCTCAGGTCTCAGTTGCGAGGTAGAGGCCTCTGCTTCGCTGGCTACTGACTCCTGACTGCTGACTCCTGCCGGCCGCAGTCTGAGGTTCTCAAACAGCATTTGCTGCTGGCCGGTCAGGAAGCGCATCTGGAGCCAGCGGAAGATGTAGTCCATGATCGACTTGGCGTAGCCGATTTCGGGATTGCCGCTCCAGCCGCTGGGTTCGAAGCGGGTGTGGGCGAACTTTTCGCAGAACAGTTTCAGAGGGACGCCGTGCTGCAGCGCGATCGAGACGGCCAGCGCGAAGCTGTCCATCAGACCGCTGACCGTCGATCCTTCCTTGGCCATGGTGATGAACAGTTCGCCGGGATCGCCGTTGGGATAGAGGCCGACGGTGATGTAGCCCTCGTGGTCTCCGACTTTGAATTTGTGGGTGATCGAGGCGCGCTCTTCCTGCAGTTTGTGGCGGACGGCGCGGGGCGGAGCGTTGAAGTCTTCCTCCTCCGCAAGAGCGGCGGGCAGGAGCGCCCGCCCCACACCGGGTTCGGCGGTCTTTGTGCCTGCTGCGCTCAGCGGCTGCGACTTCTTGCAGCCGTCGCGATAGATGGCCACGGCCTTCAGCCCCAGCTTCCAGGCCTGGAGGTAGGCCTCCATGATGTCTTCCACCGTCGCGTTCTCGGGAAGATTGACGGTCTTCGATATGGCTCCGGAGATGAAGGGCTGCGCGGCGGCCATCATGCGGAGATGTCCCATGTAGGCGATGGAGCGCGTGCCCTTGGCCGGCTTGAACGAGCAATCAAACACGGCCAGGTGATCGTCTTTAATGTGCGGCGCGCCTTCGATGGTGCCGGTGGCGTCGATGTAGCTGACGATGGCGTCCGCCTGCTCGTGGGTGTAGCCAAGCTTGAACAGCGCGGTGGGCACGGTGTTGTTGACGATCTTGATCATGCCGCCGCCGACCAGCTTCTTGTACTTGATCAACGCCAGATCCGGCTCGATTCCGGTAGTGTCACAGTCCATCATGAAGCCGATTGTGCCTGTGGGGGCCAGGACTGTTACCTGCGAATTTCTGTAGCCGTATTTTTCGCCGTGGGCGAGGGCTTCGTCCCAGCATTGTTTGCTGGACTCGTAGATGGCGGGCGGGACATTTGACTTGTTGATGCCGTTCACGCTGGCGCGGTGCATGCGGATTACGTCCAGGAAGGGCTCGCGGTTGATGTACCAGCCGGGGCAGGCTCCGCCGGGCATGGTCCGGGCTGGAGAGCTCGCTTCGCTCGCGGGACGGACGAATGCGTCCGTCCCCACACGAGCATCTTGTCCCAACTGAGCGGTGCCAATGCCGGCGCCTAGATTAGTTTCGGACAGATTTTTCTTTGTTGCTTCGGTGGCCGGGCTTAGCGGCGGGCATTGCTCGGCAATGCGAGACGACTGCAGATATGCTTCGCCGCACATGATCGCGGTGACGCAGGAGGCGTAGTCGCGGCCGGCGTCGGAGTCGTAGGGGAGACCTGCTGCCATCAATAGCGCGCCTAGATTGGCGTAGCCCAGGCCTAGCGGACGATAGTCATGCGAGTTGCGCATGATTTGTTCGGTGGGATATCCGGCGTTGTCGACGATGATTTCCTGCGCGGTAATCAGGATGTCGACTGCGTGGCGATAGGACTCGACGTCAAACGTGCCGTTGGGGGCGAACTTCAGAAGGTTCAGGCTGGCCAGGTTGCAGGCTGAGTCGTCCAGGAACATGTATTCGCTGCACGGGTTGCTGGCGTTGATGCGGGCCGTGTTCTTCGACGTGTGCCAACGGTTCACCGTGGTGTCGTATTGCATGCCGGGATCGCCGCAGTGCCAGGTGGCTTCGGAAATTCTCTTGAGTACGTCTTTGGCTTTGTAGGTCTTGGCTGCCGAGCCGTCGGTCACCGCTCGGGTGGAGAAGTCGGTGTCGCGGACCACGGCGTACATGAAGTCGTCGGTGACGCGGACGCTGTTGTTGGCGTTCTGGAAGAAGATGGACGAGTAGGCGTCGGAGTCGGGGTGGGAGCCGTCGTATCCCACGGAGACCAGGGCGTGGGCCTTGGCTTCTTCTTTCATCTTGCACTCGACGAAGTCCATGATGTCGGGGTGGTCAACGTTGAGGATGACCATCTTGGCGGCGCGACGGGTCTTGCCGCCCGACTTGATGACGCCGGCAAAGGCGTCGAATCCTTTCATGAAGCTGAGCGGGCCGCTGGCGGTGCCGCCGCCGGAGAGAGTCTCTGTCGATCCCCGCAACGGGGAGAGATTCGTGCCCGTGCCGCTTCCCCACTTGAAGAGCATGCCTTCGGTTTTGGCCAGGGTGAGGATAGAGTCGAGCGAATCTTTCACCGAGTTGATGAAGCAGGCCGAGCACTGGGGCTTGGAGTATCCGGTAACACCGAATTCTACCTGCTGGGTTTGCGGGTTCCAGTGCCAGTTCTGGCCGTCGGAGTTGGGCTCGATGCGGTCGCATCCCACGTTGAACCAGACGGGAGAGTTGAAGGCGGCGTACTGGCGGACGAGGATGTGGACCAATTCGTCGTGAAGAGTGGCGCCGTCTTCGGGAGTGCGGAAGTAGCCCTGGGCTAGTCCCCAGTCGCGGATGGTTTCGGCGACCCGGCCTACAAGCTGGCGGACTCCGGTTTCGCGCTCGGGAGTGCCGAGCTTGCCGTGCAAATATTTGCTGGCCACAATGTTGGTGGCGGTCATGGACCAGTCTTTGGGGACCTCGACGTCTTTCTGCTCGAAGATCACGTTGCCCTGGGCGTCGGTGATCTGAGCGGTGCGGAATTCCCATTCGACTTCGGAGTAGGGGGAGACACCCGGCTTCGTGAAGAGGCGGCGGAAGGAGAGGCCGGGGGCCTTCTTCTTCGGGACTGCGGGGGTAAGAACAGCGGGGTTCGTGGCGTTTTTGGTTTCGGTTTTGACTTCAGGCATCGGGGTCTCCATTAATTAGATTCTATGCGCGTTGCGCCGATTCGCGCCGCTCGGCTGGCGGGCGAGGAATCGGGTGGTGCGGGATTGAGAAAGAGCTGCTTCTTCGTGCGTTTCAGGCGTCCCTGCGGGACGCTTCCGGCTTTCTTTCGTTCTTCCCCCGCGACTGAAGTGGCGGGCTATTTTCGGTCGTCCCTCCGGGACGTTTCCTGCATTGGTCTGCGACGCCCCCATATCTGGTGGTGGCGCGACCCATCCCTCCCGGTTAGAAGCCGGAGGGGAATGGGGAAGGAGAGTGAATGTTTGTGGCGGCTCCGGAGTCCAGTTGCGGGGCCGTTGCTTGCACGGGCGATTTAGGGCTGGGGTTCGGTGGCTGCTTTGGCTCTGCGGCGCTGCCGACCGTAGCGGACAGGAGTGTCAGCTCCACACCTGCTTCTTCGAAAAGGCTCGCTTGGGTTTCGTTTGCCTGCGGAACGTACTCGGTGGCAGGAGTCAGCTCCAAAGAACTGGCGAAGTCGGAGCCGATGCTGCTCGCCTTTTCCGAGGAATTGGCGATCCATTGATTGAGCGCGTTGCAGATCGAGCGGCGCTGGGACTCCTCTTCGATGACGACGAATCGAACGAAGTAGCGGCCCGAAGTCAGGCGCGTGCGCATGGGATGATGGGCGGCCAGCATGCGGTCGAGGACGAAGGCCATGTCGTCATCTTCGAAGAATCGGGAGACGGCGAGCATGCGGCGGGCGGGGACTGCGGTGCTGGAGGCGGGATCGAGCCGAGCTGCGCTCGGCCGGACCGGGTCTGAGACCCGGTCCCACACGGACTCAGCCGAGCTTTGCTCGGCTGGACAGCCGGCGCCGGCTGTCCCCACATAAGTCTTTAGCATGCCCCCAAGAACTGCGGGGCTGAAATCCATGATCTCTTCGGCTAGGGCGAAGACGCCGGGTTTGCTGGGGACGAGCAGGAGGCTGTGATGCGACTCGCAGCGGAACCAGCGGGACCAGTGCAGGCGGCGATAATCCAGAGGGCGGTCGAAGCCGTGCCGAGCCAACGATTCAGAAACGAGACGAGTCAAACCTTCCATTCTGGGCTCCTGGGTTCTCTCTGCCATGCCGGAGAAAAAGGAATTCCCTTCGTCTGCCGGCGGGCAGGCTCTGCTTACAGTGCTGCGCTTTCGGTTGTTGTCGCACCCCGGGGGAGGGTCGGGGCACGGCCACCGCACTGCTCGGCTTCCGGCTCGGAAAAGCCAGAAGGCTGGTTGCCAAGGATCAAAGTTGCGGGCGCCGGACTTACGGATCGAGAAGCCCGGGCGCCCTCTCTACTGCTACGGACGGGGCCAAGTCACCTCTGGCTTGGCGCCGGTCCACGGCGGTATTGCTGACTGCTCTCTTCTAATCCCGCCCCATTCCCGTGAGGCGGAATTTCAGTGCTTGGGATTGCAAAGTTACTCCCGCCCGTTGTACATGTCAAGAGGGAAACACTATAGGTTGTATCCCTAGCAATGACGGGCTTGATGCGGCCTTGACGCCGGGTTTTCCACACCCAGGAAGGTATCGGGGCGCCCGCCATCGACTTAGGGGTGACGACGGTGGTCATTGTGGCAACGATAGTGGCTGGGGAGGTCATGGATGCGACTCTGGAGGTTAGCCAGAACGAAGTTTGACCGAGGGCAGGACTGGCCACAACCGAAAATCGTCCTGGGCCTGTTGATCGGCTGTGCCAAAGTCGAGATTCCTGTGCACGGCTGTGGGAAGCGGCCTCTAAGTCTGGTCGGTCAGATAGCGGTATTGTTCGCCATGTGCGTCGGCCAGGAGAACCCACAGGGTATAGACGCCCAAGGCGGTTCCGAAAGGGGGGTGGAACAAGGCGAGCCCTCCCAGAATGATGGCCGAAATCCGTGCCCAGGGACGGCGCTGGATCAGCCCCAAGCCGACGCAGACGCCGCCCGCGGCAAGAATTGTCAGGCTGCCTCCCGCCACATAGATAAGGAACTGAACGACATCCGGCCAGGGCTCGTGATTGTGCACCACCCAGCGGACACCGTGCCCGAACACCATAATGGCAACGGCTGGAATGAGAAACAGGCCGCCAATCGACATCCAGAGTGTACCGAGGGTTTGGAGATGGCGCTCCAGTCGTGATTGCGCCGCCGCGCTCACCGGATCGCCAATCCGGCCGACACAGTTGGCACAGACCAGGGAGCCGGGTTGAATTTCAGCGCCGCAGCGATTGCAGAACATGAGACCTCCCTGGTTCCACACTCCAGAATACGAAGGGAATTGCCTAGAGTTCCGTGAAACGGCCAGGCCACAGTGCGCTCCGACGGGGTGGCTCCAGAGGTACATGGCCTTAGTGGCCGTTGAGACAGGGCGGGAATTGCACGAAAATCATTCCCAAGTCCAGTTTCGCGCGGGAGAGAGTGTGTCGTACGGTCGAGTAACAAGCGTCTTCTTATTGCTCGCGGCCAGCGTTTCGCTGGCGATGGCGCGCGATCTGGCAGTGGTCTCGAACAAGGCCAACTCGGTGAGCGCAATCGCGTTCCCGGATTTGGTGAAGGTGTGCAAAGCGCAGACCAACCGCTGGCCCGACGGCAAGCCGGTGACCTTCATCATGCGCGGCCCGGCAACTCCGGAGATGAAGATCATTCTGGAAAAGGTCTACGAGCTTCCCGAGGCGCAGGTGAAGCAACTGATTACGTCGGCCAACCATGGGCGCACCAATCATCCGGCGATTATCGTGGCCGATTCCGATGAGGAACTGGTGAACAAGGTGGCGTCGATTCCGGGTGCAGTAGGCGTGGTGGATGTTTATGCCATCAACAGCAGCGTGGCAGTCGTAAAGCTTGCAGGGAAATTGCCACTGGAGCCGGGATACCTGCTCCACGGGAATTAGGAACGCTGCAGGCAGAGACGTAGCAAGCTAGGTCTCTACGGAATTTCATGGGAACAGAAAAAAAAGCGCAAGCTGCTGCCGCTGCTGCTGAGGGCGATGTCGCTTCGCGTGCAAAAGCGCCCGCGGGCAAGGTCACCTTTACGCGCCGGTTCCCCCGCTTTGCTATTGACCTGCGTCTGCAGGTCAAAATGTTTCAAGAGGGAGAGTTTCGAACCTGCTGGGGACGCTCCACGGAACTCGGCCAGGACGGAATTGGCGCCACCCTCACCGGCAGCCTCGAAAGCGGCGAGATCGTAACCCTGGAAATTCCACTGCCCCTTACGCCCTATCCCATCAAAGTGCGGGCCATCGTGCGCTACCGACAGGGGCTGCGCTACGGATTTGAATTCCTCACGCTGAATGACGCGCAGCGGGATACGGTCCGCCGGGTGTGCGAGTATCTGGCGACCCAGGCGTAGGACTGCTGCAGACGGCGCTCTTTCGCAATCCACCGGACACTAGGGAAAGCTGAAATCCCGAACCCAACGCATGACAAGCGGAGCGCATCCCAACGTATATTTTTAGGACTACACCCAAGCCATGCGTGCTCTTTTACTCGCGCTCGGTCTGGCGGCCACCGCCGCGGCGCAATCCGCGCCCACCATCACGGTGACGGACGAGAATGGAGTTGCGGTGTCGTCCGCGCGGGTGTTCCTGGAATCTGCCCCTCTGCCCCCGTCGCGCTGCGAGACCGACTTCTCCGGACGCTGCCGGTTTCTTCTCCTCCCAGCCGGGCAGTACAAACTGCGCGTCGAAAAAGAGGGGTTTTACGCGCTGCGCCAGACCGGTTTGCAAATCTCCCCGACCTCCACCATTGAGGTCGTCATTTCGCACGAGCAGGAAGTGCGGGAGGTGGTGGACGTGCGCGAGTCACCGCCGGCCATCGATCCGGCGCAGGTTTCAGCGCAGGAGAGCATCAGCGGGCTGGATGTGATCGACATGGTCTATCCCTCCACCCACGACTTCCGCAACGCGCTCAAGTTTATTCCGGGCGTGGTGCAGGACCAGAATGGCCAACCGCACGTGGCCGGAGCACAGACCTACCAGACCGTGACTTTGCTCGATGGCTTCAACGTCACGCAGCCGGCCAACGGACAGCTTCTGGTGCGCGTCAGCACCGACGCCTTCCGTTCGATCCAGGTCGAACCGGCGCGCGAACCGGCCGAGGACGGCAAAGGATCGGGCGGCGTGCTCAGCCTGAACACCGGCATTGGCGACGATCACTTCCGCTTTTTTGGTACGGACTTTGTTCCGTCATTGCAGAACAAGCATGGATGGAGGTTTGACCAATTTCTGCCCAGGTTCACATTTTCCGGGCCGCTGCGCAAGGGGAAGATGTGGTTCTATAACGCGTGGGACGGGGAGTACGACAATCTCGTATACACGGCGCTGCCCCTTGGCTCCGACAACGATCATATTTTGCGGTTGGGCGACCTGTTCAAAGTGCAAACCAATCTCACCAGCCGCAACATCCTGACCACCAGTTTTCTGATGAATTATCTGCACGATCAATTTGCATTTCTATCGCCGCAGAGCCCGCAACTTTCCAATCCCAGAAACGTGGAGACGGTCTATGTGGGAAGCGTCAAGGACCAGCATTACTTTGCGGGAGGGCAGCTGCTCGACGCCGGTTTCGCCTACGATCAATACAACCTGCAGATGACGCCCTACGGGGCGCTCCCGTACTTCGTCAATACCAGCACCACGGGCGGAAGCTATTACCTTGGCGATGAAACCCATGCCCGGCGGTGGCAAGGGCTGGCGAATCTACTCTTGCCCTCGCATCAATGGCTCGGGCGCCATGATTTCAAGGTCGGCGTGGATTTGGACCGTATATCGTATGACGCGCAGTTTGCGCGCCAGGCGATTTCGTTTCTGAGTGGCAGCAATGTGTCGACCTCATTGGATGAATGCTTCACGGCACCCCATACGGGAAACTTCCCCTGCACGCGTTATTCGACCTTCAGCGCGGCGCCGTTACATGGGCAGTACAACACGGAGGTCAGCGCATATGCGGAGGATCGATGGAGCATTACCAACCGTCTGCTGGTCGAACCGGGAGTGCGTCTCGACTGGGACGAAATTGTCCGGCACGCTGAGATCGCGCCACGTCTCGCAGGAACGTACGTGCTCGACCAGGCGGGAAACACGAAGATCTCCGCTGGGATCGGGCTGGTATATGACGCAACGCCGATCTATCTGCTTGCGCGGCCGTATGCGGGAACGAGGCGGGACACGTTCTACTCCGTCACCGACCCAACCTGTCAGGTGAATTGCGTGGTCGCGACCGGTCCCATCCTGACGACGTTCAGCGCCCACCCCGGCGCGCTTGCGGCGCCGCGGTTTGTGAACTGGAGCGTCGCGCTGGAGAAGAAGCTTCCCGCGGCGATTTACTTCAAGGCTGAGTTTCTCGAGAAGCGCGGCTCTCGCGGATTTGTGTACGACGCGCCGAACTCAGCCAGGGGCGGAAACTTCGTTCTCCAGAATACGCGCGAGGATCACTACACCGCGCTGCAGATCACGGTGCGCCACAGCTTCCGCGAGACCTACTCCGTGATGGGGTCGTACACGCGATCGAGCGCCACCTCGAACCAGGCGCTCGACTTCAATGTCGACAACCCGATCCTGAGCGCGCAGCAGCCGGGCCCTTACTCCTGGGACGCACCCAACCGCTTCCTTTCCTGGGGCTATGTGCCTTTCTTCAAGCTGCCGGTTTTGCATCAACTCGAACTTGCGTATTCCATGGAGGCGCGCACGGGATTTCCCTTCAGCATGTTCACCGACCAGCAGGAACTCATAGGGAAGGCGGGGGCGCAGCGTTTTCCGGAGTACTTCTCGCTCAATTTGCAGCTGGAGAAACGCTTTCATCTGTTCGGGTACTACCTGGCCTTGCGCGGCGGCTTCGATAACATCACGGGGCGGTGCAATCCTTTCGTAGTGAACAGTGTGATCGATCCGGTGAGCCATCCGAATCCCACGTTCAGCGCGTGCCAGGGGCGGGCGTTTACGTCGAGAATCAGGCTGCTGGGGCGCAAGTAGAGTCGCGGCCGACGAGCTGCGCTCGGCCGGACAGCCGGGGGCGGCCGTCCCCACATGGATTTCTCCCTGCCACCAGAACTCCGATCGATGGCCGCGGGATATAATCATTTCCTCGAAGCGCTGCATCGAAACGCCGCTACCCGTCATCTCAACAACCTGGAGGACTATCATGGCTCACGAACTACCCCCTTTGCCGTATGCCTATGACGCACTTGAAACCACGATTGATAAGCAGACCATGACTCTGCATCACGACATGCACCACGGCGCCTACGTGAAAAACTTGAATGCCGCGCTGGAGAAGCATCCCGAGCTTGGCAGCAAATCCGCGGAAGATCTGATCCGCGACCTCAACGCGATCCCGGAGGACATTCGCGCCGCCGTGCGCAACAATGCTGGAGGCCACGTCAACCACACCATGTTCTGGAAGATCATGAAGCCCAAGGGTGGAGGAGAGCCCAACGGGCCCATCGCCGATGTAATCCACAAGACCTTCGGCAACTTCAAGGACTTTCAAACCAAGTTCAACGACGCGGGCGCGAAGCAGTTCGGCTCGGGCTGGGTTTGGCTGGCAGGTAAGGCCAACGGCGAAGTGCAGATCATTTCGACGCCCAATCAGGACAACCCGATTTCGCAGGGACTCTACCCCATCTTCGGGAACGATGTGTGGGAGCACGCCTACTATTTGAAATACAACAACCGCCGTCCGGAATATCTTGCGGCATGGTGGAACGTCGTCAACTGGGAGGAAATTAGCAAGCGCTATGCTGCCTTCAAGGCGGGGAAAGAAGCGCACGAGCCGGCGATGGCGCACCGTTAAGCTGGGAAACTCGCACCCGAGAATGAACTAAGGCCCCGCAAACTTGCGGGGCCTTTCTTTCCTCTCTTGCGGTTGCGGTTTTTGAGCACCGATCTAGTCTAGGCGGCGGTCTCTATGTATTCGTTCGGCTGCTGTTCGAATTCCTTCCGGCACTCGTCGGAGCAGAAGAAGTATTTCTTCCCCGCAAACTGCGCCTGGAACTCAGGGTTCTTCTCATCGACTTCTATCCCGCAAACAGGATCGATTGTCATTTGTGTCTCCGTGGTTGAGATTCGCCTGCTGTGCTTCAACTTGTCAGCAACGACTCTTCCGTTCTCATGGGTATCCAAGTGACTGATCACATTTGCCTTGCTTCCGACGCGTCTTCCCACGATTAGGCTGGGCCGAGTGCGAAGGGAAAATTCTTCCCAGCGCTATGCAGCTTGTACTCGCCGCGGGCCCCTCGCGTGATTGCCGACAGGCTGGTTCCAGCAAGATCGCCAGGCCGAATGGCGGTCTTGCGGGTGATTTGAACCGCGGCCTCTGGTCTTTCGTACCAGTCACTGATGCTTTTGCGCTAAGGGCTTATGCGCGCCGCGCGAAGATTTCGTTATCTTATTCTCGGGTTATTCCTGTATGCCGGTTTTTGCGCCGTCGGCGGTTTTTATCTCGCCGATGGCGCGCTACATCCGGCTCGGCGGCCATTGACCGAGGACGAATTCGCCGCCATGCGCCATTACGCTCGCGCACTGAACGCCGATCTGGAGGAGGTGTCCGTCACCGCCTCCGAAGGTGTGGTGCTTCGGGGGTGGAGTCTTCGTCCGCTCAAAGGCAACGGAGAAGCCGTCATTCTGCTTCATGGGCTCGGCGACAACCGCTTCGGCATGACCGGATATGCGCAACTGCTGGTCGCACACGGTTTCACTGTGCTCATGCCTGACGCCCGCGCTCGCGGTGTTAGCGGAGACGCGATTGCAACTTACGGGTTGCTCGAGCGGAACGATGTTCATCAGTGGGTCGATTTCCTGGCGACGAAGGAGCACCCGCGGTGCACTTTTGGTTTCGGAGAATCGATGGGAGCATCCCAGTTGCTGCAGTCACTGGAGCCGCGGATCCCATTTTGCGCGGTCGCTGTGGAATCGCCATTCGCCACTTTTCGCGAGATTGCCTATGACCGAATGGGTCAGCCTTTCCATATGGGGCCGTGGGTGGGGCGAATCCTGTTGCGGCCGATGGTGGAAGTGGCGTTGCTGCGTGCGCGGTGGAAGTACGGGCTCGACATGGAGCGTATCTCGCCGGAAGATTCAGTGGCCGCGAGCACGATACCGGTCCTGTTGATTCATGGCCAGATCGACAGCAACATTCCGTTGCGGCACTCGCGGCTCATTCATGCACGCGCTCGGCAGGCGCAATTGTGGGAGGTTCCCGGGGCGGATCATTGCGGAGCGGCCAGCACGGCGCCGCAAGAGTTCGACGAGAGACTGCTGCGGTGGTTCCAGCCTCGTTCTTCGCTGAGCGTGAAGAACTAAATCAGTAGGTGCCGTCCCTCACGGGACCCACGTTCTACGGCAATCATTACCCGGCACTTCCGTGCCGGGCTTTCACGTTCCGCCGCTACGCGGCTGCGGCAATTGCTGGGCGCCGGAGATTACGGTTTGCGGTAAACCACGCCGGCCTTCATGACGAAATCCACTCTTTCCATCGCGCTCACGTCGGCCAGGGGATCTGCGGGCACGGCGACGATGTCGGCGAGTTTCCCCGGCTCAATCGTTCCGAGGGAGTCCTGCATGCCCAGCAAATCGGCGGCGGTTACGGTCGCCGAGCGGATGGCTTGGGCGGGTGTCATGCCGAACCTCACCATCGACGAAAATTCTTTTGCGGGATCGATCTTCCAATCGAATCCACCCGCGTCGGTGCCAAATGCGATCTTCACGCCCGCCTTCATGGCACGGCGGAAGGTTTCTTCGTGAATCTGAATCATTTTCACCCACACCGGAGCACCCTCCGCGGCCCGGCCCTGGGCCACATATTCGCCAACGAAAATTGTCGGTACGTAGAAAATCCCCCGCGCCGCCATCGTTTTCAGATCTTCGTCCGCGATGTAGTTTCCATGCTCGATCGTGTCGACTCCAGCCTCGACCGAGTTGTGCACTCCGTTGAGCGCCATGGCGTGCGAAGCGACTCTGTGTCGTTCACGATGCGCCTCGTCGACGATGGCCCGCAGCTCGTCGAGCGTGAAGGTCGGGATGTCATCGAGTACGCCGTCTTCGCGCACGCGGTAGGAACGGTCGCTGTAAACCTTGATCCAGTCGGCTCCGTGGCTGATCTGTTCGCGCACAGCCTGGCGCGCGTTGTCGGCGCCGTCGACCAGTTGCACCCCGTGCGGGACGGGCACGTTCGGTGCGTATCCCTGCAGCGGATACGCGCCGGTTACATCGAGTGCGCGGGTCGCAACCTGCATGCGCGGTCCAGGAATGATTCCGTTGTTGATGGCCTTCTTCACGTCAGCGTCGGCGTAGCCTGCGCCTTCGGTCTCGACGTCGCGAATCGATGTGAAACCATATTCCAGGGCGCGGCGCGCATTCACGGTCGCCAGAATCGTGCGGTACTCGGGCGACTGCTTCAGCAGTTGTTCATCGTAGTCGGCGGCGGTGATGTCGCCTTGCAGAAGAATATGCGTGTGGGAATCGATCAGTCCGGGAACACAGGTGTGGTGCGGGAGGTCAATCAGCTCGGCTGCATCGGGCGCACTCGCCGCCAGAGCCTTGATCTTTCCAGACTCGATGACGATCACCACATTCGTCCGCAGTGAATCCCCGCGCCCGTCGAACACGCTGCCACAGCGCAGCGCGATGACCTTCGTTCCAGTCTCCGCCAGACAAGAGATCGCGGCCAAAAAGATAACGATGCAGGCAACTTTGCGCATTGAATTTCCCTCCTGTAGGACACCCGGTGACTGCGTTTCTGTATTTCCTGTGCAGAGCTTGTGGACAATCCGGTTGCCCACTCTACCAGATTCTCCGAGCCGGACTCGGAAGCGGCGAAAAGGGTTGCAGCGACGCAGGCAGCAGTGGGCCGTAGACAGCAGGTGAGTGGTTCGGGCACGGCCAAATCGAACGTGAGGCTTTTCCTCAATTGCACCAAAAATACTGAATTGACCTGCGCTCCATTCGCACGTAAAGTCAGGTTCGCTCTCTCATCAACACACCACTGGGTCGGCCCGACTGGCATGAGGGCCGGGGGGAAGTGGTGAAAACAAGTGCAGCGCAAGAACTGCACTCAGGTTAGCGCGAATGAAATCAGAGGAATGGAAGACTTACCGCACACGCTTCTTAGTCAAAGCCAAACAACTCAGTTCCAGCCTCAGCTTCGTCGATCCACTCGGACGTCAGCACTCAGGACGCAAGGGCGATTACCTGGTGGAATCTTCCGATGGGGTCATCAGTATCGTCCCGCGCCAGATTTTTGAGGATATTTACGTGGCCATCGCCCAGGAGAGTGAAGGAAACAGTGTGCCCGCGGGAGCGGAAGCCTGCCCTCGGCGCAAACTGCCCCAGCCGTATCGCGACCGGCGCGACTCCACCCCGCGCTTGGGTTTGATGTGACATCTAGCCGAAGTAGCCGAAGTTTGGGGACTAGGCAGACGACGACCGATCTAGTAGACTACCCCTTCTTCGTAGAATTCATCTTTCAGCTTCGACCAAGGAAAATCCCTAATGACGAATCGTGTGAGCTACGCGCCGCAGGATTTCCAGAAGATGTGCAAACAGGCAGAGAGAGACCATGAAGCAAAGAAATTGGTGGTGCTGATGGAGAGGGTAAAGAAGCAAATCGCCGCGCGGCAAGACGTGGGAGAGCTGGGAGAATCGGCGAGGCGTCCGGTCGCCGCGATCACGACGGATTCCGCCAGGCTGCCCAGCCGCACCGTTCCATTCGAGAGATAAGATCCGCACTTTGAATTTGGCCATCTGATTTGCGCATTCGCGCAAAGAAAAACTTTTCACTTTTCACAGTGGAATTTGCGCTAGAATAGGCGAGTTTTCCCGGTGACTCGGCTCCCCCAGCCACGGAGCGTTCCCCGGTGCCTTCCCCCAGGAGGTAGTAGATGTACCAGCCGTTCCCAGGTTCTTCGACGGGCACTCGTGCGTTTCGCGATGTCGAGTCTCAAATCCGCGATTTAACTCAAGATTTTGCCATGTCCTTTAATACCGGAAACTATGATCAAGGCGCGAGTCTTTTTGCCAACGATGGCGTGCTGATGGTGCCGCACAGTGAGGCCGCGAATGGACAAAAGCAGGTGGAGCGGGCCTTGCGGCAGTTGGCCGACGCCGGATACAGCGATCTGCGCCTGGAGACAACGCGCGTGGACTACTCCGGCGACATGGCGATGGAGCTGGGGCGTTTCTCAGTCGTGGTGCGGCAGGCCGACGGGACGCTGACGGCAGAGCGCGGCAAGTATGTGAAGGTTTGGCGGCGGCTGGGAGCCTGGCTAATCATGGCCGACTGCTGGAGCCGGACCACTCCGGCGATGAGCGACCGCGCAGCCTAGCGGGAACTGACTCTTGCACTTGCGGCAATCGGGGGCCCAGGATCAGGATAAGGTCGGCGGACATGGAACAACGGGAATCTGCACCGCCAGGCAGCGAGCACGGACATGGGGCGGGAGCCAAGTCAGTCGATCCGGCCCAGTATTGTCCAAACTGCTCAGCAAAGCTGCGCCAGAGCCGGTGCAAGTTGAAGTGTCCGCAGTGCGGTTTCTATTTGAGCTGCTCGGATTTTTATTGAACAGATCCACTGTATCCGGCGACGAGAAGACCTCAGGGGCTAAGCCCAGATTCTTTTCGAGTTTCCGACGGCACGGCTGAAGCCGCGCCCTTCCCAAAACCATACCCGTCCTGACAGGTCTCGGCGGTTCCGTCTACAATAGTTGGGCATTTCCAGGAAATCATAACCAGGAGAAGACCATGCAACGCAAGGCCAGCGCGGTTTGGAAGGGTGGGCTGAAAGATGGTAAAGGAACGATTTCGGCGCCGGGTGGAGTGCTCAACAATACGCAATATTCGTTTTCCACGCGGTTTGAGAATGCGCCGGGGACGAACCCCGAGGAACTGATTGCGGCGGCGCACGCGGGATGTTTTTCGATGGCGTTGTCGGCGCAACTGGGTGAAGCGAAGCTGACTCCGGAGAGCATTTCAACCACGGTTACGCTGTCGCTCGACAAGCTGGAGTCGGGATGGACCATCACGACGAGCCACATTGACGTGGTGGGAAAAGTCCCGGGCGCGGATGCGGCGACTTTCCAGAAGTACGCCGAGGCCGCGGAGAAGGGATGCCCGGTTTCGAAGGTGTTGAACGCGAAGATTACGATGAACGCGAAGCTGGAGTGAAGTCACGTCGAGCCATTGAACAAACGACGCGCTTAGCCTTGTGGCTCTGGTGTGTTTTGCTGCTGCGGTCGGACTTGTGGCAGATCCATCGAGCCTTCAGTTCGATCATCTTTGGATCGTTGTTTCGCCCAACGCCCCGGAGCGCGGCGCTGGAACGTGCGGGCTTCCAGATATCACCCGATGTCAATCGTCACGATGGCCAAGGCACGGCGTCGATTTTCAGTCGAGTTCGAGAATGCCCACCTTGAGCTCATGTGGCCCGATCCGACCGTCGCGGTCGAACCGGGCTTTGAGCGGGCAGCGGAAAAATTTCATCAGCGCATGCTCTGGCGCAGCAGCGAATGGTGCCCGATCGGAGTGGGTTTTCGGGAGACCTCGTCGGCCGCCCCGCATTCCCTTTCCCCACCTGGTCGACACATCCGGAATGGTTGCCGGCTCAGACATCGTGATCCTCACTGCTCGCGACGATACCCACAGCCGATCGTTATTCGTCACGCCTCGAGCCCGCGCAGATCCGGAGAAACAAGCGAACTTGCAGCGCGCTCTCATCATCCGGTCGGCATCCGCCAGATTACCGCGATTCGGCTTTTTTTTCCCCGAGACTCATCAGCCAATTCCGCCACTCGGCTATCTACAGAAACAGGACCTTTTTGACGCCAAACAAGGGGGGTGGCGGGTCGAACTGACATTCGATGGTGGCAGTCGAAGAAGTCGAAAGATCTCAGGCCCGACCTCCCTCTGATCCTCCGCTACTAAGAGGTTCTTCGCTGGGGTGGGAACCGGCAGTGGGGGTTTCATTCGATATCCCGTTCAACGCCGGTTTGACACACTGCTTCACCGCTGTAGAATAGAAAAGCAGGTCTTCTTGACAGCGATCGCGACGATCGCTGCTCTAGCACAAGTCCACTTGCCATCGTGGCGGAATTGGCAGACGCGCATGGTTCAGGTCCATGTACCGGCAACGGTGTGGGGGTTCGAGTCCCTTCGATGGCACCAATCGATTTGTAGATTCTGCAAATAGACACAACCCTTCGAGAGCGCCCCTTTCTTAAAGGATTTGCTCTATGCCGGCCGACTTTGCTGCCGGTGGGACTATGCGTGCGTCCATTCATAACACTGGCCGTCCTCTTCATTTTGTCCAGGGATACGACCTCACGCCCCTCCCAAAGGCTCAAGTTGGTTCTATGCAGAAGCCTTGAAATGGGGCACAATCTGGATGGCTCGGAGGGTTCGGATTGAAGATTTCGCAGAAAGGGCTGTACGCGCTGCAGGCGATGATGACCCTGGCCCGCCGCCATGATCAGGGCGCAATCAAGATCCGGGACATTGCGGCAGAGAGCGACCTACCCGAAAAATTTCTCGAGTTGATTCTTCTGGAACTGAAGAATGCGCGGATTGTCGACAGCGTACGCGGAGCCCGGGGTGGGTACCGCCTGCGGCGCGAGCCCTCGGAAATCCGGCTCAGCGAAATCATCCGGCTGATTGACGGGCCGCTTGCGCCCATGGGCGACGCCGAACAGCTGCGCGGTTTGATTGCCAAGGATGCCGACCATCGGGCGCTCTATGAGGTGTTCCTGGCAGTGCGCGACGCCGCCGCAAAAATCCTCGAGAACACAACGGTTGCCGACATCGTGGGCACCGGAGCCCGGGCGGGGGGGAAGAAGACGCACGGCAAGGGCGGTGCAGCGAAAAAATAGTGCCCCCGGGACTAACTCGCCCCGGGGCACAGCAGTGGCTCAGGTGAGCGACTGCAAACGACAGGACGACTCAAAGCATACTTTCCAGCCGGACGTAGCTTGCTTCCATCCCGTGTTCCATGCCTGAAGCGAGCATCGCTGCCCGGGTTTGAGCGTCGGGTAAGGTCATGCGCATGGTCATCAATGTGCCGGTGCCGTCTGGATCGAACCGGGTTTCAATGCGGTTGTCTGGAGTCGGATCGGGCAGGTGCATCCGCTCCACGTGTACGATCCGTCGACAAGGATGCAATTCCACGTACTCACCGGTCAGATGGAATCCACCACCCTTGCCATTCGTCCATTCATAGCGGATCTTGCCACCTGGCCGCGGTTCATTAATGCAAACCGGCATCGTCCAGCCCTCGGGACCGAGTAACCATTTCTGGATCAATTGCGGATCTGTGTGCGCGCGATACACGGCCTCGGGCGGCGCGGCGAAGTGCCGGGTCACCACAACGTGTGTATCGCCTTCCGTTTTCAGCGTCATCTTGGTCATAGTGTTCATCGTTTTTTCCTCTTTGTAGTTGGCTCTAACGCGGCCAGAACTTCATCCAGCCGCTCGTAGTTTTTTTCCAAGGCCTTTCGCAACATCGCCAGCCATTGGTCCATGGCTTCAATCCCGGCCTTCGCCAATCTGCGAGGGCGCTTGGTACCGTCGATTCGCTGGACAATGAGACCCGCTTCTTCGAGCACCTTGAGGTGTTGGGAGATCGCCGGCTGCGTCATCTCGAACGGGTTCGCAAGTTCCGTGACCGTCGCTTCTCCCAGGGCGAGTCGTGCCAGGATGGCCCGCCGCGTGGGATCGGCCAGAGCTGCGAAAGAAGCATTCAGGTTGAACGTTTCTGGCATAAGTAATAACTTATATAAATAACTACTTATCGTCAAGCGCAAAATTACTTTCTCAATGTCAACGGGTTCCTTCAACCAGTAGCGGCGGCAACTCGAGCCACATTGCCGCGGCTTTTCGGGCTTGGGCTTGTCCGGAACAAGACCGCCGAGATCCGTTGCTGGACGCGGCAAGTGCGGGATTTACACAAACCGGAAGCGGCTTCTCCGCCGGACCTCACATCGACTCAAATCAATCGATAAGGGCGAAAAAACCTGTCTGTCGCGGGTTTCACAAAAGTGCGCTCACCAGTTGCACCAAATCCGGTCATCGACTTGTGGACGAGCTGCACTCGATTGAAAAAACAGATAGTTGCAGCACTGAATTTTTCATTGACTGCAAAACTAGAAGGAGTACAACAAGATCGTTCTTTGACAGCTTCTTAAGTTTTTCCGGTTGGTGCGGCGTCCGGGGCTCAAGCGTAGTCACTGTCCTGACCGCGAGGTTGAGACGGAGGGCGAGCAAGGGTCTATAGCAAAGCGCTGGTCGAGGCGAACAGAGAAGAAATGTTGAAGGCAAGATAGAGTTCCGAGGCGTAGGGTAGGTTTATCCAGTTGGCGGTGAGCCCGGAGCCCAAGCGAAGATCGCGCGTTGCGCCCCGCAAGGGAGGCAGCGAGAGCAGGTCAAGCAAGGGTCAAACGCGAGCTACTGGCTGAGACGAATGGACCCTGCATAACCTCGGAACTCTTAATTTTTGCTGGTAGCTTTTGGCCCTTGGCCCTTGGCTCTTAGCCTTACGGTTTCTCGTCTTTCCGGCTTCCTGAGCAATTACTCTAAAACGTCTGCTGGACCCGGCAAAATCCGAACTTGCTTCTGCAGGCGACGATCGTGCTGCCGCCTACCGTGTTCCTTACACCACCGGCCCATCTGTACCGCCGTCTAAAACCAACCATTCCACGCTTAGTCGACGTGCTCGCCCTCGGCGAAACCTGGTTCCGCCGGCGGCAACACATCCGTGTCACGGGCGATCCACACATAGAGTGTGGGCAGCAGAAAGATACTCATGACTAAGGCCGCCATCAGACCACCGACTATGACGATGGCAAACGGACGCTGCGAGTCCGAGCCGATCGCGTGCGACATGGCCGCTGGCAGGAGTCCTAAAGTGGCCACCAGCATGGTCATCATGATGGGGCGCAACCGCAACACGGCGCCTTCGACCGCAGCATCTTCGACGGTGAAACGCCGCACACGCAATTGGTTGATGTATTCCAGCATGATGACGCCAGTTTGTACCGACACGCCGAACAGAGCCAGGAATCCCACTCCCGACGAAACGCTGAAGTTCGTGCCCGTAAGAAGCAGCGCCAACAGGCCGCCGATGGGCGCGATAGCAATGTTGGCCATGATCAGCATCGTCCATTTAAACGACTTGAACATGGTGTACAGAATGATGAAGATGATGAGAATCGTGATGGGCAGCACGATCAGCAGGCGCGCATTCGCTCGCTTCTGGCTGGCGTACTCGCCTTCCCATTTAAGGTGATAGCCGGTGGGTAATTTCACCTGATCGGTGACCTTCTGGATGGCCTCCTCGACGGCGCTGCCGAGGTCGCGGCCGCGGACACTGTACTTGATCGCAATGTAGCGCTGGTTGCCTTCGCGGTAGATTTCTGAGCCGCCGTCCGCTACCTGAATATTGCACAGTTGTGCGAGCGACACGCGTTCGCCGGTGGGCGAGAGCAGACGAATCTTTTCGATCGCTTCTTTGGTGTCGCGGAATTGCGGCAGGTAGCGCATCACCAGGTCGTAGCGCGCCTCGCCTTGCAGCACTTGCGTCAGGGCATTGCCGCCGACCGCGGTTTGAATCGCGTCCTGCACGTCGGCGACGTTGATCTGGTAGCGGGCGGCGGCATCGCGGTTTACGGTCACGTTAAGATTGGGCTGGCCGAGCACGCGAAACACGCCCAGATCCTCAATGCCCGGAATCTTGCGCATCACCGCGACGATTTCGTCGGCTTTGTCTTCCAGAACCTTCAAGTCATCGCCATACACCTTGGTGGCGAGTTCACCCTTGACGCCGCTGACCGCCTCCTCCATGTTGTCTTCAATGGGCTGTGAAAAACCCCAGAGCACTCCGGGAATTTTGTCCAGTTCGCGCTGCATTGCGGCAATCAGTTCATCTTTGTTTTCGTGGAAAATCGGGCGCCATTCTTCCTTGGGTTTGAGATCGACGAAGTATTCGGTATTAAAAAAGCCGGTGGTATCGGTTCCGTCATCGGGACGACCCACCTGGCTGGTGCACTGCGGAACTTCGGGAAAAGAGCAGAGCACAATGCGAGCCTGATTGGCCACGCGGATGCCCTCGTCGGGGCCGGTGCTGGGGGCGAGCGTTCCACGAACCCAGAGCGCCCCTTCATCGAGGTGAGGCAAGAATTCCGAGCCTATCGCGCCGCTGAATACAAGATAATTTCCCAACAACACGCCGACCAGGCACACGCCCACGGTGATGGCCCGATGCCGAATCGCCCATCGCACCGCGTAGCGGTAGCGTTCAGTCAAGAAATGCATCACGGGGTTGTGCCACTCCTTGGCGCCTTTGGCGAAGGCGAAACTTGCTAACACCGGCGCAATCAGAATCGAGAACAAGAGCGCGCCCAGCAGGGCGAAGGCCACGGTCCAGGCCATGGGTTGAAACAAACGACCTTCCACGCGCTGCAGAGTAAAGATGGGCAAGTAGGCAGTGATGATGATCGCGATGGCATAGAACACCGGGCGCTGAACTTCGTGGGAGGCCTCGCCGATTCGTTCGGTGGCGGTTTGGGTGCCGTTCGCAAACCCCATGTGGCGGACGATGTTTTCGATCATGACCACGGCGCCATCGACCACCATGCCAAAATCCAGCGCGCCGAGTGACAGAAGATTCGCGGGAACGCTTTTCAAGTCCAGGCAGATTGAGGCGAACAGCAACGAAAACGGAATGGTAGCCGCCACAATGAGTCCGCCCCGCACGTTGCCCAGAAAGATGAACAGGATGATCGAGACCAGGATCATTCCTTCGGTTAGGTTATGAAGTACGGTGTGACTGGTGAAGTGGACGAGATCACTGCGATCGATGAAGGGAACGATCTTCACCCCCTTGGGCAGGATGTGATCGTTCATCTCCTGAATCTTCTCGTGGAGGGCCTTGAGAGCCGGATCTGCCGCCGCGCCTTTCCGCAATAGCACGATGCCCGAAACCACGTCGTCGTTATCGACGATCTTTCCAACTTCCTGGTGAATGACTTCCCGACGCAGCGCGCGCGCGAACTGGCCGAGTCTGATCTTCGGGCCCTGGGAAACCAGGGCAATATCCTTGACCCGGAGGGGCGTGCCATTCTTGGCCAGAATGACGGTCTGTTCGATGTCGTGAACGCGACCGACCAGTCCCACCTCGCGAACATTGATCTGTTGCAGGCCCGCCTGGATGAAGCTCCCGCCGGCATTAGTGTTGTTGTTGATGAGTTGCTGCTCGACCTGGCCCAGACTCAATCCGTAGGCAATAAGCTTGTTGGGATCGACCCGAACCTGGTATTCGCGCGTGGGTCCGCCGAAACTGGCCACATCAACAACGTCGGGCACTGACTTGAGATTCTTTTCGACGACCCAGTCTTCCAGCGACTTCAGCTCCATCGGGTCGTATTGCGGATTGGTGCTGCGCAGGGTGAAGAAGTAAATTTGGCCGACGGGGCTCCAGTCCGTGCCCATCTGAGGAACCACGCCGGGCGGCAGGGTGACCTGGCTCAACCGCTCCAGGACCCGCTCGCGGTTCCAGGCGTTGTCGGTGCCGTCTTCGAAAACCAGCTTCAGGTCGGAGAGTCCGAACAGGGAGAAGGATCGCAGGTGCACCACGCCGGGGATGCCGTTCATCACGGTCTCCAGCGGAATCGTGACCTGCTGCTCGATTTGTTCCGCCGAAATTCCCGGCCATTGCGTGATGATCTCGACGTAGTTGTCGGCGACGTCGGGATAAGCCTCGATCGGCAGATTGTGGAACGAAATGATGCCCCAGACGAAGAGCACGAGCGCCAGCCCCAGCACCAGAAGACGATTACTGAGAGCGAAATCGACGACGCGGCGAATCATCTATTGCTTCACCTTATTGCTCCACCGTGTCCTGCAGATCAAGCGCGTTCGACACCACCTGATCGCCGGGCTTGAGGCCGGAAACAACTTCCTGCTGCTTTCCGGGCAGCATGGGTCCGGTGACCACTTCCACCCGCTTGAAGTGGGCATTACCCAGCGGAGCGTAAACCCACTCCCGGTCGTGCAGATGCAAGATCGCGCTGGCCGGGACGGCCGCGTGCGTTTCCGGCTGCTTGCCGTAGAACGTGGCCGTCACGAACATTCCAATGCGCATCGGTCCCGGATTCTTTACCTCAAGGCGAACCTTGGCGGTGCGGAGGTTGGGATCGAGCACCGGCAGAATGTTGTCGACGCGACCCTTGAACACCTGGCTGGGATACGCGTTGAGACGGATGTCGGCATACTCGCCGACGCGCAAGGCATCGAGATCGTTTTCGTAAACGTCGCAGACGATCCAGACGTAAGAGAGATCGGAGATGGTAAAAGGATTCGGACCTGACAGACCCTGGACTCCGGCTGCGGTCGTCACCTGCTGGTCGGTAATGACGCCCGAGATGGGCGCCACAATATCGACGACGCCGGAGGGATGGTCCTTATCGATGCCGAGAAGGCGCAACTGCTCGGTGGCGGCATTCAGGTCAGCCTTGGCGTCGCTTTCGGTGTTTTCCGCCTGTTCGAGGGCACTTTTCGCGACGGCGCCTTTGTCATAGAGAAGCTGCGAACGTTCAAGCTGTATTCGGGCCAGGCGTTCGTCATTCTCGGCCTTGAGATAAGTTTGGTAGGCGCCGGCGACGTCGTTGCTGCGAACCTTCAGCAAGAGCTGGCCCTTCTCGACCACATCACCCAGTCGCGCCTTAAGCTCCACGACTCGGCCTGCAGCCAGCGAGATCACAGGCACGGCGCGGGTAATGTCGGGTTGCACTACGCCGGTCACGTTGAGCGCTGGCGCCGCCTTATACTCAACTGCCGTGACCAACGGAAACTGGTCGGCATGGTCTACTTTGAAGTTATTGGCGTCGAGGTCGGGCTCGACGGCTGCCTTGGGCGGCGCCTCGGCGCGCGGGTCTGCCCTACCCCCGCTGCACGCGACGAGCGAAAGCGCCAGCATCAAGCACAATGCTTTCGACAAAATTCGCAACGAAAAATGAGTCCTCATGGAATGACCTCGCGCCCTACCGCCATGTTCATCTGCGCCGCCGCCGTGAGGTAGGCGCCAACCAGATTCACGTAATTCAACTCGACGGCGCGGTATTCACTCTCTGCATTCAGGAAGTCCAGCAAGGCCGCACCTCCGTGCTGGTAAGAAAAGAAAACCGTGTCGCGCACGCGCACCGCCTGCTCCAGGTATTGCCGCTTATACGGTTTCAGCAGGGTGATGTTGCTGTTCACCGTGGCGTAGGCAGAATCCACGTCGCTGTAAACCTGGGTCTCGATCCCCTCGCGCAGCTTCTCGTTGCGCCTGATGTCGATTTTGGTACGCAGCTTTTCTCCCTGGTTCCGGTCGAAGAATCGCAGCGGGATGCTTACGCTCGCCCCAAGCGTGTTCAGGGCGTCAGGGTTATTAAACGAACCGTTGTGCGTGAACCAGACGCCGATGGTGGGATCGGTGGAGCCGTCGGCCTCGGCCAGTTGATATTCGGTTTGGGCCTGCTTCACCGAAAGCACGGCGGCGCGCAGGTCAGGCCGCGCATCCAGCGCGTCCTTGCGATAGTCGTCGAGCGGAAGCAAATCCTCGCTGAAATCGAACGGCCCATCGACGTCGAAGCTGTCCACCGGCCTGCGGTCATCCAGCAACGCCAGCAGGTTGATCTTGGTGGTCCGCAGATTGACCAGCGCAGTTTGTACGTCGGACTCGTATTGCAGCCGCTGCAACTCCAACCGGTCCAGATCCATGCGGGCGATGTCGCCTGCCTGGAAACGATCACGGCTGATTTTCAGGATCTTATCGTAGTAGTCGAGATTGTCCTGCGCCAGGCGCAACACCGCCTTGGCCTGGAGGATACCGATGAAAGCGCTGCGCAGATTGAAGAGCAGATTGCGCTCCGTGTCCGAAGCCTGCGCGACGCCGACGGCGGTGCCTTGCTTGGCGGCTTCGAAGCGGAGCCCGCGCTTGTTCCGGCGCTCGAACAGATAGCTGATGCCGGGTGATATAAAAGTGCCGGCAAACGGCTGCCACACACCCTTGCTCGGAGCAATCTGGGTCCCGTCCGCCGCCAGGGTGAAGTCGGGATTGGGACGGAGGTGGGCTGTGATCTCTTGCGCTTTGAGTTCGTCGATATTCAGCCTGCCCGCGATCAGGGTCGTGTTGTTCAGCTCGAAGCGGTCTTTGACCTCGTTCCAGGTCCAAACTTGCGGCGTCGAGACTTGCTCTGGAGTTGCAGCCGGAGGGGCTGTCTGCTGAGCCGCGGCAACCGTCGCGCCACTCAACACAACCAGCTGAACCCAACACCACCAGAACGACTTCGACATCCGACTCTCCAAAACCGATTGAACTCCGAAGCAGGAAGACGATGCGCAAACTCCGCACACCGATTGCTTTCGAGTATTCGGCACCGCTCGTAAGAATTTCCTAAGGATGAGTGACCGGGCCGTCAATTTTCGAATGGGATCGATTTCTCGGCCCAAATTCAACGGCTCTTCTGAATCGAACCGTTCATCGACGGTCCACCGCCGAGACTAGCCAAGGTAAGAAGCGGGAGGAGCGCGGCCTGCAGGCAGGGTGAAAGGCACGGTGGGAAGAGGGTTAAGAGAACCGGGTCCCAGGTCCGCCCACTCAACATTAAGGCAAAGCGGGTAGGATGCTCCCACCTGCGGCGGAAGGGTCTGGGGCTGGGTATGCCAGACGGAAGGCTTATCGTTGCCCGCCGGCCGGATGCCGCGTTTGCTGGCCGGAGATTCCTCGATCTCCGCCCGCATCGCGCAAAGGTCGTCGGTGGCCGAAACCACAGGGAACAAAATGACCAGGACACAGCCCAAAACCAGCAGGCAATGCACCGCGGTGAAATTGCGCCGTACGTGGGCACGCCGGGATAGCCGCCATAGCCAGCACGCGGGCAGGGCCAGCAGCAGCCAAGCCAGATTGAGCAGCAGTTCCATGCAAGAACCAGGAGGCCGCAAACATTCGGCCTCACGAGCCGTTAGTTTTTCAGAAATCCCGAAGTCAAGTCAATGTGACTCGAGTAATGATGCCAGGCCATGCGGAAGCTGAACCTTCTGGACGCGGTCGAAACGTGCTTTCAGTGCGATTTCGAGATGTTCGCGAGCAAGAGTGCCCACGAGCATTCGAAGGGTACGTTGTGGATAGAATGGACTAACGAGTGTCGCCGCGTTGCATCAACGATTGGTGCCGCGAACGACAGCGCTCTACCGAGTTGCCTCAAGCGCAGCAATGAGCTGTTCCGTCAGTTGGGTCAACCTTTCCGGGTCCTGTTCCCGTTGGATTAGCTGCGCCAGCCTACGCCAATCTTTTTGATTCGGCGTGATTTCGTCTTGCGTTTCAAGACTCACGCCGTCATTTTCAATGGCGCAGCGCTGGGGAAGTTCCGTAGCAATCTTTATCACCGTTTCCACCGCGACCTGCTCAAAATAGGTTTCGGACATTGCATTACCTCTCGCACTACTTAAAACAGTAGCAGCCGAAACGGCGTACGGGTCATATCTTTTGGGAAATCTTCGCTCCGCGTTAACGCTCTAAGTCGCTCAATTAAAGAGAGTTAAGTGACCGATTGCATGTCGTCGCGATTCTCATTGCAACCTTCAATTTAACGGCTCTATTTTTTTCTTGTACGAGTCGCGATGTTAGGTTACGATTGTGTTACGTTACTTTAACGTTAGTTTAACTGCCACAGGGGGCTATGATGAGCAGGCTCACTAAGACGCCGATGAATTTCGTGACCATGCCGCAGCCCGACGTTCCGCAAGGGCGAAATGGTAAGCATAAGGAGATCGTGACCAAGATCCTCTCCGATCTCGCACAACTTCCCGAGGGAGCCGCCCTGAAGATCCCATTGGCCGGCTTGGAGGAGAGCAAGGAAAAAGTTCGGGCCGCGCTGAATCGCGCCGTTCACAAAACCGACCGCAATGTTGTGACCGCCAGCGACGCGGACTTTCTATACGTGTGGAACGACAGCCACTAATGCGGGATTGGCATTTTCGCGCAGCGGCCGTCCAATTTACTGGCCATCCCGCATAAGCCCCAATTCGCCGCTGAGGTGTATCATGCTTGCCCCCAAGTTGCCCAGCCAGCCGGACTATATCGAGGTCAGCCCGAAGACTCTGACCTGTCCTCGGTGCAAAGCAGAACCGGGGGAAGCATGCGTGAAATTGAAAAACATGATTGAACTCATCCACCTGGAGCGAATCGAAGCTGCTGCGGCAATCGATCGGGCCGCGAAGAGGCGCCGCACACAATAGCTCCGCTGTTTCAGGGGACTATTCAGTCTTTCCCGTATGCTTTAGGGCCCCACTGTTATCTGCAACCGCTCTGGAGTATCCATCCGTTCGCGGTAGATCAGATTCTTCGGGGCGACCTCACCGACGGCGTCCACGTGCACCGCGTAGCCTCCCCGGGGAAGGGTTTCGCCGAAGGGAAGTTCTTTCGAGTTGGTCCCCTTCCGTAGCGGAAAGTGCTGATAACCGATCGCTGTGGCCCGACCGTCCGGGGCTACGGCCAGCACGATGAAGGTTAAGTCGATGTCGTCGGGCGTGTTGTTCGATACTTCCACGCTGCCCTCAATGCGGTTGCCAGACACGTGCGCCGGCGACTTCCAGTTGAGGCTGAAGGCGGATCGCACGCGAATCACGAACTGTTTCTCGACCCCTTGCTGCGGCTTTCCACTGTCGCGTACCGATGCCGTGAACTGAAATTCGCCGGTCCGATCCGCGGTTCCATGAAGCAGACCGTCGTCCTCAAGCTTGATGCCCGGCGGCAGCGCGCCCTTGTCCAGTTGCCAATGCAGCGGGGGCGCGCCTCCGACCGCGAGTAGCCGAACCTGATAATTAGCGCGTGGGTAACTATCCGGCAATTCGGAATCGTTCTGGATGATCAGCTGATTTTCCTGCGGCGCTGGGGGGGCAGTCTGGGTTTCCGCCTGTTGCTCGTCGAGGTCTGCCGAAACCGCCTTCGCCGAAGCAAACCCGCAACCTGAGATCGGCCACAAGCAAACCGCCACCCCCAGCAGTGCGGCAAGTCGATATCCCAGCCTGCAAGTCATTCAGGTCCACCCCAGCAAGGTGTCTCGGTCCCAGTTCTACGCAGAACGCAGCCACCGCCCATTCTTGCGCTTCTATCTTCTATCCTTACATATCACGTTCTTTGGTGTGCGCGCCTCCCGATTGCGCCGGGCTGGATGAGCCGAAAGTGAAAACTGGTAAAATCGAAAGGATGGCTGGAACCTCGCAACTAATTCAGATCGAACTCGGCCCCCCGCCGCGCATGCCGAAGCCCACTTGGCTGCGCGCCAAAGCGCCCGTGGGAGACAATTTCCACGATCTGAAAAGGCTCGCCCGCGGACTCGGTCTGCACACCGTGTGCGAATCGGCCCAGTGCCCCAACATCGGCGAGTGCTGGAACCACAAAACCGCGACCTTTATGTTGTTGGGCGATATTTGCACCCGTCGCTGCGGCTTCTGCGCCGTCCCCAAGGGACGCCCGCAGCCCATCGATTGGGACGAGCCGCGCCGTGTGGCGGAAGCGGTCGCCACCTTAGGGTTGAAGCACGCGGTGGTGACGAGCGTGAACCGGGACGATGACAACCTCGGCAGCGCCCGGGTTTTTGCCCAGACCATCCGCGAAATTCGCCGTTTGACGCCGGCTTGCCACGTCGAAGTGCTGATCCCCGACTTTCAAGGTCTGGAAGAATCGCTCCGCATCGTGCTCGACGCCCAGCCCGACGTGCTCAACCACAATACCGAGACCGTACCGCGGCTTTATCGTGCCGTCCGCTCCGGTGCCCGTTACGAGCGTACGCTCACGCTGCTGGAGAACGCGAAGAAATTTTCTCCCGGCATGGTTACCAAGAGCGGCGTGATGGTCGGACTGGGTGAGGCGACCGATGAACTGGTGGAAGTCTTCCGAGACCTCGGCATACGCGGCCTGGACATCCTCACGGTGGGACAGTACTTGCGTCCCTCGAAAGATCACCTGCCCATCGCGCGGTATTACGAACCCGAGGAATTTGTCGACTTGCGGAACCAGGCGCTCCGCTTCGGTTTCCGCCATGTCGAGTCCGGTCCGCTGGTTCGATCCAGTTATCACGCCCACGAGCAAGCCAACGCCACTCGCTCTCCGCGGGCGGTGACTTAGCTTGCGGCGGAAGAAGGGCTTTTCCGCCAAAGTTTTCTCTTCAACAACGACGCTTCGCAGGGTTACTATCCCCATCGAAAAAATCGGCTACCGGAGGTCGCCTCGCCCGTGGTGACCGTTCTTCTGGTCATTCTTGGATTCTTTGCCGGCATGCTGGGCGCCCTGACGGGCATCGGAGGCGGCGTTCTGCTCTCGCCCATCCTCGCCCTCCACTTCGGAGTCCCGATCCGGCAAGCCATCGGCACCAGCCTGGTCGCGGTGATTACCACCTCGGCCGCAAGTTCCTCGGTTCATCTGCAGCGCCACACCACCGACATCCGCCTGGGCATGACGCTGGAACTCGCCACCGCCTTTGGAGCGGCGCTCATGGCCTATCTGGTGGCCTATTTCAATCGCAACGCTCTCGAAGGGTTGTTCGCCGGATTTCTCCTCTACAGTGCCATCACCCTGCTGGTGCGCCGCGGCAAACTGAAGCCCGAGGAAGAATCGCCCCCCGCGCTCAACGGCGACACGGTGATCCCGCCGTATGAACCGAAGCGTTACCCGCTGGGGTTGGCAGCCTCTCTGGTAGCGGGCGCGCTCTCCGGATTGCTCGGTATTGGCGGAGGCCCTATCAAAGTTCCGGTCATGTACATCTTCATGAACGTTCCGCTGATGGTGGCGACCGCAACCTCGAACTTCATGATCGGAGTGACCGCTGCCGCCAGCGCTATCGTCTACTATCGCCGCGGAGACATTCTGGTCGAGTACGCCGCGCCGCTGGCGGTGGGCGTTTTCCTGGGATCGCTTCTCGGGGCCCGCCTTGCCCCGCGGATCCATACCAAATACGTGGTCTATCTGCTGGTCGCAATCATGTTCTATCTGGCCGGTCACCTGGGGCTTCACCTGCTGCGGGGAATGCTATGAGCGAACGCAGGGAACCGGCCTTTGACCGCGCCGTCGCCCTCGTGCTGCGCGTGGGAGCCTTCGGTTGTTTCTTCATCATGCTGGCGGGCCTGCTCATCGGACTTTTTGTTGGTGGACCGATTCCGCTCGCCATTGAGCGCGCCGGAGTTCTGCTGATGCTCGTGACGCCAGTGGTTCGGGTCCTGGTCGCCTGCATCTTGTTTTTCCACGAAAAGGACCGGAAGTACGGATTGATCTCGCTGGGAGTGCTCGTCATCCTGATAGTGGGATCCGTTTTCGGAATCGGCGAACACTAGTCTAAATTAGATCAAAACCCATCTCATAAATCGGAGCGAGCAGGCCCTGTAAGCTCGTTCTCGGCATAGTTTCGGGGCGGCCCGTCACCCTCACGGAAGGCCAGCGAATGAGTTGCTAGCTTTGCGACAGCCCACGCTTGTGATTTAGATCACGGAATCACGTGACGACGATCACCGCAAACCAAGACTCATTCTGCGAGGCTATCCCATATCGAGAGGTGACTGTATGGCGCAATTTGAGCACCAAGTGCTGGAACTCCTCAAGTTTGAATTGAAATTCGTGGAGGATGGAGGCTACGGGCGCTCTCCCCGGACACCTTGGCGTCCTTCCCTTATCTTCGAAGATTCACCCAGTTGTCTGAACCTGGTCCACCCGGCTCGGCCACATCCGTGCAGCGAATGTTGCTTGATGAAGTTCGTTCCCGGGGAACTACGGAATGAGAACTCACCGTGCCGGTTTATTCCCCTCAACAAAAAAGGCGAGACCATTGATTATTTCTATCGCTGCGGCACACATCTGGAAATGGAAGAGGCCCTCGTCAGCTGGCTGCGAAGCCAGATCGCTCGATTCGAAGAGCTGCTTGCGGAATCGACAGAATTGCCGGAGGAACGCGTCGAATTTTCGAAGCTGGCAGAAACCTAGCGAAACAAGGATTCGCTTCGCAGTGACCACGCCCAGGCATGACAGCTTAGGAGTTCAGCATTTTCTCCAGGGCGGGCTTATTGCGAATGATCAGGGTGGATCCCTTCGTTTGCAGCAACTGTTTCTTTTTGAAATCGGAGAACAAGCGGCTGACCGTCTCGCGCGTCGTGCCGATCATTTCCGCGATTTCTTCATGTGTCAGCGTCATCTTCACATGCGCAGGCTCATTCGCGTTACCTTTATCTGGCGACCAGGACAGCAGAAGCTTTGCAAACTTCTCTGAAGGTGAACTCGTCAAACCTAGAGTTCGGATTTCCTCATGGGCGGTGTAGTAGTTGCGGCTGAGTTGCTCTGCAACTCGCAATGCTACCTCTCCGTATTCACGTAGGAATTGCAGGAGTGCGTCGCGGGCGATGAAATTGGCCTGGCCCGGCTCCATCATCTCGGCCGTTACTTCGTAAGGCCGATTGGAGATGGTCGCGTTCAGACCCAAAACATCCCCAGCCTCCGAGACCTTAGTGATGATGGTCTTACCGTCGCTCGAAGATGTGAAGAGCTTCGCCTTTCCCGCACAGAGCACGAACACCCCGCGCGGCTGCTGGCCCTCGATAAATAACATCGTCGATTTCGGATACACCGCAGTGGATTTGATTTCATTCAGTTTTTGTAATGCCGGCAAAGGCAAATTACAGAATAAATGCTCCTCCCGAAGAGGACAGATGAGGCAGTTATCGATGATGTTTAAGCCGTAAGGAGCGCGCATTCAGCACCTTCCGAGTGAGCGTATTGTAGCACCCGGTGTGTGACTGGCATCACTAACAACCGTGATCTCGGCCACCGCTTTACAAGGTCCGCGGGCACAGAATGATCAGGAACAATGGCCGTGGCGACCGTGACCTCCCATCGTGAGAATCGGTTGGAGTAAAAGCAACCACGACTCTTGAGAAAACGCAGCCAGGACCCGGAGTCCTGAATGGAAAATGAACCTAGGTACCGCGTTGTAGCCTGGTGGACCTCCGGACAGACCGGTATCGCCAAATCTGATTCGGCCCCTAACGCGATTCATTTCACCGCGCCACCGCAGTTCGGCGGTCTCGAAGGCAGATGGACACCAGAAGACCTGTTGATGACTGCACTCGCGAGTTGCTTTACCACGACTTTCCACGCAATCGCGGGTCGCTCAAAATTCGAATACACGGACCTTGCAGTGGAAGCGGAGGGAACCGTCACGAAAACCGACACTGGCTACGGCTTCAGCGAGATTGTTATCCGTCCGAGCCTGACGATTCCTAATGAAGAGCAACGGGAGCGAGCGATCAGTCTCCTGCATAAAGCCAAGGCGCTATGCCTGGTCTCGCGTGCACTAGCAACAGCACAGAAATTCGAAGCCCGGATCGAGATCAGCAAACCTTCACCCCAGTCGGATGATCGCGGGCTCCATGTCCACTGATATCCTTGTCCGGGAGAGTCTGGTGAGTCTCACGCAAGGAAGTCAACCTGAGCAAGCGCAGACGGCGGCGAAAAAGTCCGGTAAAGCGGGAGCAAGGTCTGGATTAGACGCCTTATTCGTCCCTGACTGCGTGGCAGTAATCGGCGCGACCGATCGGCCTGGTACTGTGGGGAGAACGGTTCTATCGAACCTGATTGAGAGCAGTTTTCGGTCGAAGGTGTATGCCGTTAATCCCAGCCATTCGGAAGTTCTTGGCCTTAAGGCCTACAAAGGCATCGGCGACATTCCTGAGCAACTGGACCTGGCTGTAGTGGTTACCCCGGCCCTCACGGTTGCGCATGTCATAGGCGAGTGCGTCGATGCAGGGGTAAAAGCGGCCGTCGTGATCTCAGCTGGATTTCGAGAGCGAGGTCCGGAAGGCGCGGCGTTGGAGCAACAGATTCAACAACAATTGCGCCGCGGCACAATGCGACTGATCGGCCCCAACTGCCTCGGCATCATGAATCCCGCGATTGGCCTGAATGCCACGTTCGCCAAAGGCACACCCAAAGCTGGCAACGTTGCGTTCCTCAGCCAGAGCGGTGCACTACTGACCGCAATCCTGGACTGGAGTCAGCGCGGGGAAGTAGGCTTCAGCGCGATCGACTCGACTGGCTCAATGTTGGATGTGGGCTGGGGCGACTTAATCGACTATTTTGGCGATGATCCGCACACCCACAGCATTCTGGTTTACATGGAGTCGGTTGATGACGCGCGCTCGTTTCTTTCGGCCGCCCGAGAAGTATCTCTCAGCAAACCCATTATCGTTATTAAGGCTGGCCGCTCCGAAGCCGCCTCTCGCTCCGCGGCATCGCACACGGGCGCCCTCACGGGAAGTGACGCAGTTCTGGATGCGGCCTTTCGACGCTGCGGCGTCTTGCGAGTGCACAACATTGCCGATCTTTTCTACATGGCAGAAACTCTCAGCAAGCAACCGCGACCCAAAGGGCCGCGGCTCACGATTGTAACCAATGCCGGTGGACCCGCCGTTCTCGCAACGGATGCGCTTGTTGCCGATGGCGGTCAGCTGGCGACACTTTCAGAAGAGAGCTTACGGGGTTTGAATCAATTTCTGCCACGGCACTGGAGCCATAACAATCCAATCGACATTCTGGGTGACGCGGATTCCGAGCGTTATGCGAAAGCGATAGAAATCGCGTCAAAAGATCCCAACAGCGACGGTCTGCTGGTGATCCTCGCACCGCAAGGAATGACGGACCCGTCTGAAGTCGCTGAACGTTTGCAACCCCATGCCCGAGCCTCTGGAAAACCCCTGCTCGCAAGTTGGATGGGAGGGGTCAGCGTCGCCCTGGGAGAAAAAGTCCTCAATACCGCAGGCATTCCGACCTTTGCTTATCCCGATACCGCCGCGCGGGCATTCACCTCTATGTGGCGCTACAACTACAACCTGCGTGGCCTCTATGAAACTCCAACGCTAGTGGAATCTGTGGAACCCGAGGGCGGCTCTCGGAGCCGCGCGTCAGATGTCATCGATAAAGCCCGGAACCGCGGGCGGCTGCTGCTCACAGAACTCGAATCGAAGCAAATTCTGTCGTATTACGGAGTTCCTACGGTCGAAACCCGAGCCGCCAACAACGAAGATGAAGCGGTGAGACATGCGTCGGAGATTGGTTATCCGGTCGTGCTGAAGGTTTTGTCCGAGACGATCACGCACAAGACCGAGGTCGGTGGCGTCAAGCTGAATTTGCAAGATGAGCGGTCGTTGCGATCCGCTTTTCGGGCCATGGAGTCTTCTATCACAGAGAAAGCCAGTCCTGACCAGTTCCTGGGCGTGACCGTGCAACCCATGGTGCGGATTGAAGGCTATGAGTTGATTCTCGGGAGCAGCGTGGATCCGCAGTTTGGGCCGGTGATCCTGTTTGGTTCAGGCGGCCAAATCGTCGAGGTCTATCGCGACCATGCGGTGGCTCTTCCGCCACTCAACAGCACCCTTGCCCAGAGATTGATGGAGCAAACCCGCATCTTCAAGGCGCTCACCGGCATCCGCGGGCGTCTGCCGGTGGACTTGCTTGCTCTGGAAGACCTCATGGTCCGTTTCAGCCAGCTGGTAGTGGAGCAGCCTTGGATCGCAGAAATTGACCTTAATCCTCTTCTTGCCTCGTCGGAAGGTCTGTTGGCTCTAGATGCGCGGGTGCTGCTGCACAACCCGAGCTTGCATCCAGACCAACTCCCAAAACCGGCCATCCGTCCCTATCCGTCGCAGTACGTTTCACAATTCACCATGAAGGACGGCACGGAGGTCACGCTCCGGCCGATCCGCCCCGAAGATGAACCCCTGATGTGCAAATTCCACGGGACGCTCTCTGACCGTAGTGTCTACATGCGCTACTTCTCTTTGCTGAGCCTGAGCTCACGCGTGGCGCACGAGCGTCTGGTTCGCATTTGTTTCGTGGACTATGACCGCGTGATGGCTTTGGTGGTGGACCACAAAGACAAGGCCACCGGCCAGCATCGGGTCCTGGGGTCGGCAGACTGATCAAATTACACGCGAAGAACGAGGCTGAAGTGGCCATCGTGGTGTCAGATCAGTGCCAGAACCAAGGCCTGGGAATCGAATTGCTGCGCCGCACGGTCCAGATTGCGCGCGACGAGAAACTAAGCAGCGTCTCCGCCGAAATGTTGCGGGACAATTTTACCGTGCAAAGTATTTTCAAGAAAGTTGGATTTCGTCTGCGACTCCTGGCCGACCCCTCTTCCATATCGGCCGTGCTCGATCTCTGAACCCTGTGACGCCAGTCACAATCCACCGTAATTACGCTCATCGCTTCCTTCGATCAGAAGAACTAGAACTAGAGCGAAAGGAGTGAGCCATGTCCCAAACCTCTTACGCACTACTGACAGAACAGGAGGAAACAACCTCCACGATGAAAGAGCTGGTTTTTTACGGACCGGGTCAGATCGGCCTGGAAACGGTGCCCATCCCGAGGCCACGAGCGGGTGAGGCAGTAATTCGTGTAACCCTCACCACGATTTGCGGTACGGACCTCCACATTCTGAGAGGCGAATATCCCGTCAAACCGGGCTTGATCATTGGCCATGAGCCCGTGGGCATCATCCACGAGCTTGGAGACGGCATAACCGGCTACGAAGTTGGAGACCGTGTCCTGGTCGGCGCAATTACACCATGCGGACAGTGTCACTTCTGTTTGGGTGGAAACTGGTCGCAGTGTGGTGGACCACTCGGCGGCTGGAAGTTCGGCAACACGATCAACGGTGCTCAAGCGGAATACTTACTGGTGCCGCACGCCCAGGCAAACTTGGCGAAAATTCCCCACGAGTTGGCCGATGAACAGGTAGTACTGCTGGCCGATATCGCTTCCACGGGTATTTCGGCGGCCGAAAGTGCCAACCTGCAAATCGGTGACGCGGTGGCGGTCTTTGCTCAAGGCCCAATCGGCCTTTGCGCAACCGCCGGAGCAAAACTAAAGGGCGCGAGCCTGATCATCGCGGTCGAGTCCGCCCTGTTCGCACCGAGATGTCAAAACGCATGGGTGCCGACGTTGTGCTCGACTTTACCAAAGAAGATGTGGTCGCCGGCATCAGGCAGCTCACTCGCGGAAGGGGCGTCGATGTGGCTATCGAGGCGCTGGGTACACAGACCACGTTCGAGAGCGCACTTCGCGTTCTCAGACCCGGTGGAACTCTCTCCAGCCTGGGTGTGTATTCTGGAAAACTGTCATTGCCGTTCGAGCCGTTTGCAGCCGGCCTCGGAGATCATAAGATTGTCACAACGCTGTGCCCGGGCGGCAAAGATCGGATGCGCAGACTGATGGAACTGGTTCGGCATGGGCGGCTGGATCTGACTCCGCTGCTGACGCACAGCTTCGCTCTCGATCAGATCAACGAGGCCTATCAGGTCTTCGCTGAACGGTGCAACGGTGTGATTAAGGTTGCAATCAGGCCCTAGTTGGAATCCGGGGAACCGCTGACTCGGCAAACGAGTTAACGGTCCCCCATTTCCCCTCCCGCAAGGACAGACTAACCAGAGCAAGTCATTTGCCCGCGAGACGTTCCCTTACATAAAACCACTCCCATGACACGCCGATCCTATCTGGTGATCGGACCGGAAATCACACATCTGGTGCGCGAAGTCCTGGACAAGAACTATTCTGGCATGACCGCGCTTCCTTAACGCGGCCCTGAATTTGTGATCCTGATCACAACAGGCGGTGACCCTCACCACTGCGGTCGTATCGCCACCCGGCGAGAATCATCGTGAACAGACGGTATGAGCCCCAGAACTTAAGGAGAAACCAATGCTGCATGAGCAATCTGAATCTTCAGCTGGAATGCTGTCGAAACTTCTTTTAATCATTTGGCTGGAAGCTCTGTTCGTGCCTGGCGCACACGCCGTCCCCAGCTACTCACGGCAGACCGGACTACCCTGCGCGTCCTGCCACTACGCTCCGCCGGAGCTGAATGCTTTCGGTAGACAATTCAAGTTGGAAGGCTACACATTCACCACCAAGCCGGAGGTGAGTGATGAGAAGAAAGACCACAATTCCGTACTACAGCTTCTCGAGGCATTTCCTCTTTCTGCAATCTTTGATACTTCTTTCACGTCGACCAAGTCACCTCAGCCAACCACCCAGAACGGGAACTTCCAGTTTCCCCAGGCTGCGTCTCTGTTCCTGGCCGGTGCCTGGACCAACCAGGTCGGCAGCTTTGTGCAGGTCACTTACAACACACAGGGCGATCACTTCAGCTGGGATAACACGGATATCCGCTATGCCAATAAGGCAGGCCAGTTGTTTGGAAAGCCTTTCACATTCGGAATCACGCTCAACAACAATCCCGGCGTCGAGGACCTTTGGAACAGCACGCCAGCGTGGGGATACCCCTTTGTGGGAAGCAATGTCGCTCCCGGACCCTCCGCACGGGCGATTATCAATGGAACTCTCGCTCAGGATGTCGCTGGAGTGGGCGGCTACACGATGTGGAACGATCACCTCTACCTGGAAGGCGCGACTTACCGGTCAGAGCACATCGGAGGTGCGCAGCCCAATTCTGGCGCAGGGTTTGCTCACAATATCCGGGGTATGGCCCCCTACTGGCGGGTGGCCTGGCAGACTTCTACCAAGAACAACTATTTTGAAGTTGGCGGCTACGGCATGCACGTAAAGAGCACTCCGAACGCGATTACCGGACTCATGGACGGCTACACAGACTGGGCCGCGGACTTTCAATACGACCGGACTATTCCTCGGTTCAAGAACGACGTGCTTTCCATCCGTGGCAGTTACATTCGGGAGAACTCGTCCTTGCTTGCGACGTTCGCTGCTGCCGGTGCAGTTCAGGTTGCTCACCGTCTGAACACTGCACAGGCCAACGTCGAATACCACTTCGGCACAAAATTTTCAGGGACGGCCGGATTCTTTGACGTAACCGGAACTGCAGACCCCTTGCTCTTTGCTCAGGCTGCGGTTTCGGGAAGCGCTAACGGCAGTCCTCAAAGTAATGGCTACATTCTGAATGCTTCGTGGTGGCCCGCACAGAACATCGACCTGGCGGTGCAGTACACAGGCTATCTCCGATTCAACGGCGCTCAGATGAACTACGACGGTGCTGGGCGGAATGCGTCGAGCAACAACACGGTCTACTTACTGGCGCGATTTGTTTTCTGATTTTCCGCAATACTGTAGACTCCTAGCCTAAAAGGACTTCAAGTTCCAGCAGGTTAGGAGTCTGCGGCGCCAACCCGATTCGGGTTGGCGGCCGCCCGATCATCTGAGGAGACAAACATGCGAGAGTTTTTTCTGCTTACTCTAGTAGGCATGCTGTGCTGCCTGGCTGTGCCTTCCGCAATACAGGCCCAATCCGATGTAGATAAGATTTACAAAACCAACTGTGTGCTATGCCACTCGGCCGATGGCAGTGGAGGCAGCCCAAGCGGCAGGGCAATGCACGCCAAGGATCTCCGATCTGAAGAAGTCCAAAAGCAAAGCGACGCGGCGCTCAGCGAAGTGATCACTAAGGGTCGAGGGAAAATGCCGGCGTTTGCTGCGAAGATCAAGCCAGACGATGTAGCGAAGCTCGTCGCTTATATCCGAGCACTACCGAACAAGAAGTAGCGAGTCTAATTTGGTCGCCGCCTAAGCACGGCAAATGAGGGATTGCATGTTTGAACACGCGGGACATTCAGAAAACACTACACCCAAACCTTCAACATCTGGATCGTCTCTCGAAAGCCGTCGCTCTTTTCTCGGGGTGTTGCTGGGACTCGGCTCATTCTGTGTCGGAACCCTGCTGTCGGTACCGCTCGTTCGCTTCGCTTTGTTTCCTTTACTCCGCCGCACCACCGAACTTAAGGAGTCACCCGTGGGAGTGTTGACCGATTTTTCCTCTTTGACGGAACCCGTGATGCGCACCATTCAGATTGAGCAAGTGGACGGCTGGCGCAAGGCCGTTTCCGAAAAAGCAGTCTACGTGACGAAGGACGGTGAGGGCCAGCTTCGCGTCCTCACGTCTGTCTGCCCTCACTTGGGTTGCACGGTCCCTTGGAACAAGCGAAAAGGCCAGTTTGTCTGCCCTTGCCACGGCGCCACTTTTGCTGCCGATGGAGCGCGCGTTAGCGGGCCCTCCCTGAGAGCGATGGATACGCTGGAGACGTCGATCCAGGACGGGCAACTGCTGGTGCGTTTCCAATATTTCCGGCAATTGGTCTCGGACAAAGAAGTCATAGGCTGAGAGGAAATGCATTCGACACATAACAGCGACCACGATACGTCCCCACTACCCGCCTCAGGAGTATGGGGATGGCTGAACCGCCGCACCGGCTTGGACGATCTGCTTCGCAGTGCTCTCGACGAACCCATTCCCGGCGGCGCACGATTCGCCTACATATTCGGTTCAGGAGTCTTGTTCATTTTCATTTCGCAAGTGATTACTGGAATATTTCTGGCGCTTTACTACGTTCCCTCGGCCGATCACGCCCATACTACGGTCGCCTACATTACAAAAGCAGTTACTGCTGGCTCTTTTCTCCGCAGCCTGCACGCCTACGGGGCCAGCGCGATGGTCATTGTTCTGTTCCTGCACCTATCGCAAACCTACATCTACGGGTCGTACAAAGGACGGCGCGAGCTCCTTTGGCTCTCGGGGTGCGTCCTCTTCGGCTTGACGATGGCAATGGCGTTCACCGGTTACTTGCTCCCGTGGGATCAGAGAGCCTACTTTGCCACCGCAGTCGGAACCAACGCCGTCAGCGAAGTTCCCTGGTTTGGAGAGAGCATCAAGCGCCTGATGCGCGGCGGTACGGAGATGGGAACCCTTACGATCTCGCGGTTTTTTGTGGCTCACGTTTTTTTTATTCCGGCGTGCGTCTTTGCGCTTGTGGCCTCGCATATTTTTCTATTCCGCAAAACGGGAGCTGCCGGACCGTCCAGCGAAGACCCTTACCATCCAAAACAGAAATCGGAACTCTTCTACCCTCGGCAAGTATTGATGGATCTCTCGTTGACGGCGCTGCTCATCATCGGACTTGGCTTGCTCTGCTTTATCGTGCCGATGCAACTGGGGCCGCCTGCGAACCCGGCCGATACACAGTATGTACCGCGGCCGGAGTGGTATTATCTGCCAATTTTTCAATGGCTGAAATATTGGCATGGGTCTGCTGCGATCATTGGCGTGCTAGTGATTCCCACTCTTCTTGTGCTGGCCGTTCTTGCGCTGCCGTTTCTGGATCGCGGCGTCGAACGACGCCCATGGAAACGGCCTGCAGCGATGGGGGCTTATGCCTTCGTGGTTTTCTCGCTTGTAGGCCTCGGTCTTCGCAGCCAGTATTTGGATAGGCAGGATTCGGGAGTGGCTCAGCAACTGGCGAAGCAGAGGGCCGAAGAAGACGAGTACGCAAGAAAGCCCTTTGAGCCGGAGCTTTCTTCCGCATCCCTGGTTGCAGCAAATGTGACGCTCGCGGACCCGCTAGCCGCGAAAGGGAAAACCATCTTCGAAGCACAATCCTGCAATGCTTGCCATGGCGATGCCGGAGTCGGTACCGCCGCGGCCCCACCTCTTGTTGGCATAAAAGCAAAGTTCTCACCCGACCAGCTTGCCGAACTGTTCAAACATCCAACCGCAAAAATGAATGCTGGCGGCATGCCCGCCATCGATCTTCCACTGGATGATTTGAAGGCGTTGATCGCGTATGTGGAGACTCTCAACTAGTAGGGATCGGCTGCCCGTCGCCGTCGCGCTGCAGAATCTCGGGCTGAGACTTACCAATGATCACTGCCGTATACGGAATCCCACGAGGTTCCTTAAAACTCCGAAAAACTCCGACCATTCGAGCCCCTCATCCGGAGTGAAAATGCAGAAGACGAGAGTAGCAAAGCGGCGAGTGCCGAGAAGTGTGGACAGCTTCGAGCACCTCTCTTCGGTGCACCGGCGGATCCCGGCGACTATGGGCGAATGGTGGGCAACCGGAAGATATGCCAGCGGCCCCCGGTCGAAGTGGACGTGAGGACCGGTGGTCGTATCAACGACGCTATACATCATACTGCGCGAGATCTGACCGACGACCAATGGGGAGTTCTTGATCCGTTGACTCCCGAGCCAAAACCGCGGAATGACGGCCGAGGGCGGCCGTGGAAGAGCCGCCGATCAGTGTTGAACGGCATGCTGTGGGTGCTGCCCACTGGCGCTCCTTGGGCGGATCTTCCCGAGGCTTATCCATCATTTCAGACCTGCCACCGTCGCTTTCAGCGATGGGTGCGCCCTGGAGTGATGAAGGGAATCCTGCAGGCACTTGGGTTAGACTTGACGCTCAGAGGTGCTCTCGACGTGCGCGAGGCTTTCATCGACGCAACCTTCGTCCCGGCAAAAAAGGGGGCTTGAAAGTTGGTAAAACCAAACGTGGCAAAGGGACCAAGATCATGGCAGTGGCAGATCGCCATGGTCTGCCGGTGTCCGTTTGCATCGAAAGCGCCACTCCCCATGAAGTGAAGCTGGCCTGAGATGAGTTCTAGACTCGAACGGGCTGCTGAAAAATGCTGGAATTAGGCCTGATTTGGAGAACACGGCTCACCGAGGGTCGCGTGGGAGACCCGGGAGAAACGGTGAACCAAACCCGTCCAAACTCCAGCCGCGGAGCGGCGGCATATTCTAGCCCAGGGCGTAAGCCCTGGGTAGGCCCAGAGGGAAGGAAGGGAAGGAAGGGAAGGAACGGGAAGGAACAAGTCCCGTAGGGACGGCACGGGTTCTCGTTCCAGCAGCCTTCCCGCAGCGCCCTAGATCCCCGAGCCTATGCAAAAGCAGATTCCTCGCTTCCCTCGGAATGACAAATTTCTTGGTGGATCCGGAGTGAAAAATTTTGGGGTGGACGAGGCGACTGGCCCGGTCTAGAAGATGTGGAGCTTGATGCTCAGATACTTCTTCGGATTCTGGCGGATCGCCTTCACCAGTTCGCGGGTCTCGACCAGCATTTGATCGGCGTTGTTGTACAGCGATTCATCCTTGAAGATTCTGCCAGCGGTGCCTTGACCCGCTTCCAGTTCGGTAGTCAGCTGTGAAAGTTTGGTAATCGTGGTATCGAGCTTCTTGGCCAGTTCCTCGTCCTTCGTCAGTTTGCCCAGCGTGCCCTTACCCGCGTTGATGTCCTCGGTTATCTTCTTCACGTTCGCGATGGTGTCGTTGGCGTTGTTGTAGAACGATGGATCTTTCAGGAACTTGCCCGCGGTACCCTTGCCCTGCTGGAGGTCGTCCACAACGGCATTTATCTTGTCGAGCGTGGATATGAATTTGTCGTACGCATCATTGCGGCTGATGAGCGCGCCCAGACTGCCCTGGCCGTTGCTCACGTTCTCGACGATCTGCTGGAAGTCCGCCACCGTAGCCGAAAAGCGGTTGTACAAAGTCGGATCGTAGATCAACTTGCCCAGAGATCCCTTGCCGCTTTCGGCGAAGGCCAGGATCCGGTCGGCGCGCTTGAGCAGCGCATCCAGGTTCTGCAACGTGCTCTGGCTGGCCCGTACCACCTGGTTGAAGTCCGGATGCACTTGCGTGGGCAGCGTATCTCCGTCGTGCGCGGGCGAGCCGATCGCTTGCGCGCTTTCGATGTCGAGGTAGGTTTCTCCCAGCACTCCCGCGGTGTCGAGCGAAGTCACCGAGTCGCGGCGCAGGCCGTAGATGTATTTCGTGCTCACTCTCATGGTGACTTCGACGGGAGTGATCTGCTTGTCTCTGTCGGGGACGATGCGAATTTTCGACACGTTGCCGATGTCGACGCCGCTCAGCCGCACTGGCGCTCCCACGCGCAATCCCTGGGCGTTGTCAAAATATGACTTCAGGGTAATGCGTGGGGTAAAGAGTCCGGCAGTCCCGGACATCAGAAACAGCAGCACAGCCAGCGTCAGACTTGCGACGATCACCGTGATCCCAACCCGCAGTTGCGACCACTTGAGCTGCTTCTGGCTAGGCAAATGATTTCCTCATGGTGCCAGTCTGAAGTTGTCTTGCCGCCAGAGCAAGTGACTCGTAATCGGATCCGGCCCCCTGCGGCACGCCCATCGATGAATAATAACAAAAAGACAGGGAGTTCTAAGAGTGCGCCTGAGGTTCCGGGAGTTTCCGGATAGAGCAGTGAACCAAATCTCTCAGAATTAGCCGCGCAGCGGCGACAGCAGAAAGCCCGGCACGGAAGTGCCGGGTAACTGCGGCAAAAGGTGGACGAGTCCCGAAGAGCCTGCCCTGAGCCTGTCGCTGGGGACGGCACGGGTTCTCATCTAGTCTCTCTACGCCGCTTTTACACCGAGGGCCGGCATCAGTGCCAGCGCCGACAGATATGCGGCAGCGCCGCCAGCCAGGGTCGCAGTCAGCCCAAACTGGATGGCGATGACCATCGCCAGCACGGATCCCAGCACGCTCGCACCCGCGTTCATCGCCCAGGCCCACTCGACCGCGTTGTCTTGCGAGCCAGGAAACTCGGGCGCGGACGTAGCCGCCAGCGCTCTCAAACCAGTCGGAAATGGCATGCCCATGACGAAGCCCAGCGGGATGAGGAGCACGCCGCTCACCAGCAGTCGCAATCCGAAGTCCAGCCCGACCAGTTGGGCGAGCCTGGTCGGCAGGAAGAACACGTAGACCAGCAGCGTTGCGATCACCAGCGACAGCGGCACCCAACCCTTCTCGGCGCGGGGCAGCCACAGCCGTGAGAACAAGCTTCCCGCGCCGCTGGAGATCATCAGCAGAAAAATAACCACAGTCAGCGCATACGTGGGATGTCCCAGAAACAGCACGAAGCGTTGAATGAACGCGATCTCCACCAGGATGTAACCCAATCCGACCGCTACGAAATAGAGCAGCGGAAGCGCGGACTGGTGGTGCGTCTGTCCGCTTTTGAGTGCGAGCGGCAGAACCAGGAATGCCAAAACCGCGCAGACAGAAATTACCAATACCAGAAGCAATACCAGCACGCCCAGGTTGACTTTCCAGTCGATGCCTTCCCGCAGGCCCTTCTCGCCTAAAATTTGGCCGGCCTTGAGGGTGAAGAAGAAAAATGGCGCGTTGTCGTTGACCGGCGCGACATTGTAGGCATAGCTGCGGGCGAAGGCGTAGGGATCGTTGCTGGCGATCAGATCGGAAAACGGATTCTGCCCCGGGTGCGACGGCAAATAGAGCGAATCGAGCTCCCAATAGTGATCGAACTGCGTGATCACTGCAGTTTCTTCCGCCGCGGTGAATGGAGTTTTCTTCGCCAGCACAACGACCGGGATGCCATCGGCATTGAGTTCGCCCTGGCAGGCGACGATGAAATGGCGCGCCGGATTGGCCACCCCCAGCCAGTGTAGCGCATCCATGGCTACGGCGACCACGCGCAGCGCTTCCCGCGGATGGTGGAACTCCCAGCGCGTGATGGCGATCATGCCATCGGGTTTGAGGTGCTCGAAGTACTCGCGGAAGGCCTCGACCGTGTAGAGGTTGTTCTCGCTGAGCGCGAACGCACCTGCCGCCGTCGACGCCCACGTATCCACCAGGGTCATCTGCACCACATCAAAATGTTGTGGGCTCGAGCGCAGAAACGATCGGCCGTCGGTAACATGAATGTGCACCTCCGGACGTTCGTAGAGATGCTGCGAGTAATCGGCGTAGCGCCCACGCATGATGGTGGTCGCGATGATGGGATTGATCTCGATCCCCGTCACGCTGGGACTGCCGTTGGCCACCGCGCGCAGAACGTCGACGCCTCCCCCTGGCCCGATGATGGCGAACTCACCGTGTGGGCGCAGCACGTTCGCCAGCGCGGGCGGCGCCGACATCAGGGCGTGCTCCCATGCCGTCGTGTGCCACTCGGACAGGTCGGCATTCATGATGTAAGTGGATGCGTCTGCGTCGATCACCACCGCTTTGGCCTGGCCCTGGCGGTCGACTTCCACGCGCGAGAGCGCATTCCACCGCGCAAACTCCACCCACGCGGGATCGCGAAACATGCCCTTGGCGTACACCACGTCGATGAGATGTCCGGAATAATTCGCGCCGATAAGGGCCGCGAGTGCCAGTGCCAGCATTCCCGCATTTCTGCGTGCGCCGCGGGTTTCGGCCCAGATCATTCCCGCGGCCGCCAGGGCGACTCCCGCCACCAGGATCGCGTTCGGTCCACCCAGCCAGTTCAGCAGAGGGACGACCGCCAGGCACGCCAGCGCCCCACCGCACAGGTCAGCGCCGTAGAGCCGGGGAATGCGCCGCGTCTCGCGCGCAAACACCACCGAAAACAGCAGCCCGGTAAGAAAAAAAGGAACCGCGGCGGCGAGATAGAGCACTGTCAACCGCAGAAAATTCTTCCCCGATACAGCGAGACTTACCGGAACGTGCAACACGATTTCCAGCACTGCAACCACCACGACCGCATTCACCCGGCAAAGCCATGTACCCAGAAACCGCGTGCCCATGGCCGCCAGACGGGCCTTGAGCAGGTAAGCGAATACCCCGCCTGCGCCCAGGCCAAGTAGCGCGATCGAAATCGCGAGAAACGCAAAATGGTAGAAGAGCACGACGGAGAAGATGCGGGTCAGCGCGAGTTCGAGCAGCAGAGCCGCGAAACTGGTCAGCGCAAGGCCCGACAGTAAAGTTCGTTCGGGTATTTCAATCCGGGGCGAGGTTGGGGGAGCACTCGGGGCAATGACGGCCATAAATGGATTTGAGGCGACAGTCTAGCAGAAGCGCCCAGGCGCAGGTTCTCTTCCTGACAGGAAGGCGGCCACGCGGCCCCCGCAGCCGCGAAAGCCTGCCCTGAGCGCAGTCCAAGGGCGGCGACAGAATGCAGCCCACAGCGCAAGCTGTGGGTCAGCAAGTTGAAACATTGTCCAGCCCCCAGCGGGGGCGAAAGAAGATTACGACGCGCCCGGCCGAGGGCCCTGACGCCGGGTCGAGATTGCTCCCACCAGCGCTCCATCCACCACGCCGTCAATCCACGCGCGGGACCAGCGATTTGCCTCATGCCGTCCCCGCAGGCGCAGCTTCAGGTAATTGTCGGTTAGAGCCGCGGTGAATTCGCCGCTGCCGTCGTGGCCCACAGCATTCAGCGTAATCGCCTCCACCGTCTCGCCCACGAACCCGCGCATGAACGCTAACTTCTTCGCCGCAGCCAACTCGCGCAGAATCCGGTTGCGCTCCCGCGCCACCTGCACCGCTACTTGATTGTTCATGGCCGCGGCCGGAGTGCCGGGACGCGGGGAATAAGTGAAAACATGCAGGTAAGTAAAAGACAAATCTTCCACCATGCGCCGGGTGGCCTCGAATTCTGCATCCGTCTCGCCGGGAAATCCCACCATCACATCGGCGCCGATCGCGGCCGTCGGCATGGCACCACGAATCTTCTCGATCTTCTCCCGATAATGCCACGGACGATATTTGCGGTGCATTCGCCGCAATACCGCGTCACTCCCGGATTGCATGGGCACATGTGCGTGCTTGGCGATGCGCGGCGATCCGGCCACCAGAGTAATGAGTTCGTCGGACCAGTCCATGGGCTCGACCGAGGAAATACGCAGCTTTTCCAGCCAGGTCTCGGCGAGAATCCCGCCGACAAGGGACTCCAGCGTCATCTGTCGACCGCCGGCTCCCAAGTCTCTCCCCCAGCGGCCTAGATTGATTCCGCTGATCACTACTTCGCGATAACCGGATTCCACCAGCGCCTTTACCTCACCAATGATGCGGTCCATCTTGAGCGAGCGGCTCTGGCCGCGGACATAGGGAATCACGCAAAACGAGCAGCGATTGTCGCATCCGTCCTGAACTTTAAGGTTAGGCCGAGTGCGTTCGTTGGCGGCGTCGAAGACGGGGGCCGCGAGCAGTTCGGTGTGAGCGAAAATGTCGGAGACGAAAATCGGCCGCTCGTCGTCGACGACCGGTCGCTCGCGGTTCGACGTAAGCGCATCGAGGGGAATCAAGGTTCCTGGAGACGCGTCTTCCATCTGTCCGTGCAGCGCAATCTGCGCCAGTTGATGTTTATGCGAGTTGCCGATGACGACGCTGACGCCCGGCAGCGCCGCGACTTCTTCCGGGGCCCGTTGCGCATAGCAGCCGGTCACGACGATTCGTGCCTCAGGATTCTGGCGCTGTAGGCGGCGGATGGCGGCGCGTGCGTCCTGGTCGGCAGCGGCTGTGACCGTGCACGTATTCAGCACGACCACGGCAGCTTGCGCTGAAGACGAAGCGCGGGCGAGACCCTGCTCCTCGAACTGACGCTCCACCGCAGCGCCGTCGGCCTGCGTGGCCCGGCATCCGAAGTTTTCTACATAGTATCCAGACACGTCTCTATGGTAGCGCAGACTCCGGATCTACACCGGCGCCCTGGCCGTGCAGAGACACTCCCGCCCCGTTGGCACAAGTCAGAAGCGAGCAGGATCAAGCCGTCGCGGCAGTTCTCCGCGACTGGAAGCATTCCCGGCAGAACACCGGACGCCCCTGGGTCGGGCGGAACGGCACCGTCGTTTGCTTTCCGCATCCAGAACAGGTGGCCTGGGTCTCTACCTTGGTGTAACGATAGTTCTGTTGCCCGGGGGCAGGGGGTGCGCCGAGCACGGAAACCCGTTTCGCCTTGCAGGTCTTACATCGTTTCGGCTCGTTCTTGAACTGTTTGTCAAAAAAGAAAAGCTGTTCACCGGCGGTGAAAACAAAGTCACCCCCACAGTCGATACATTTCAGCACCTTGTCCTGAAATTCCATAGAGGACGGCTCCCTTCAGCCCTTTTCGCGCGCCCACCCGCGGGGAAAGAACTGCGGTGGTACGGAGAAAAACAGGGTTCGTATATCCCCCTCTCACTGCCCCTTGGACTCGGCCCACCACGCTCCAGAACGGTGCGTGGGTTCGAACGATCGTGCTTTCATGCCGGAAGAACTATATGAGTGTGAACCATCCCTGCTGCAGCTCAACTTGGTGGGGGCCAGATCGAGCAGAACCGCCCCGGGAATGGAGCGGCTCTCTCCTGCTTTAATCCTGTTCTTTGCGTGTTTTCTTCCGGGCGCGCTTACGAGCCAGCGCGGCCTTCACACGCTTTTTTTCGCCGGGCTTCAGGTAAAAGGAGTGACGCTTGACCTCCTTGATGATGTCTTCCTGTTGCACCTTGCGTTTAAAGCGGCGCAGAGCATTCTCGAGGGATTCTCCCTCTTGAAGCCTCACTTCTGCCAAACTCACACACCCCCAGACTCGTCCGGTAGGACCGAATAGTTATTGCAGGGTTTTGACTCTAAGTCAAGTGCGAGCGTCAACGAAGCTGGACGCAAACTCGCCTTGCTCTTCCAGCACGTGGCTCATTTTGAGACGGTAAAACGGCAAGACTCGGCATAAATGCCCCATGACCTAACGTAAAGCGCAGGGTTTTGAACGGCGCCAATCCCGTTCCTCCAAGGGGACCGCGATTTCCCGTTGTGCCCGTCACCAGCATGAAGCCCATGGCAAGCAAAGCCACGTCAGGGATAACCAGCTACTTCGGCCGGAGTTTTTCAGCGCGCCAGCCTAGAACTTCAGCCGTGATATCGCACCATCGGGCGCCATAGCGATTTGGTGGGGATCGTGAGGCCCCTGGCCCGATTGCACTTACGTGAAACTGCCCAAGACTCTGCCCTGCGGATCGATCTTCAAGATACGCCCAGCTATGGCGTCGCCCGTATAGAGGAAGTGGTCCGGCGTCGAGGACAAGGCCAAAGGGATGCCCAAGTCTCCATTCCCGCAAGGACTGGCCATTTCTGTCGAAGACTTGGATGCGTGCGTTCTCCCGGTCGCCCACCTAGACCAGGTCACCATCAATTGCGATCGTACGGGGAGTTGTCGAACTGCCCGGCCCGGTACCCTTTATCCCCCACCCAAGCAGCGGCCTGCCGTACTTGTCGAACTTCAGAACCTGTGAATTGGCGATGCCGCGTACGAATTTGCCGGAGGAGTCGAACTCCATGAGCGGATGCTTGTCACCATGGAAAACGTAAATGTGCCCTTTGGAATTGACGGCGACACCAGCCGGCTCGACCGCGTGCTCTTCTGGGGGCAATTGAAAGAAATCCGGGATCATGTCGTAATTCAGTTTCGGCAATGGCTCCTGGAGCTGAGCGAAGGCCAATCCCGACGAGATGGAGAGCCACAGGATTTCAGCGAGCAATGCGGTGTACGGCGCCTCAGGCGGTGACCTCCCTACTTGGGATTACTGGATTATCTCGCTTTCCTATCTCCTTGGGACGCAACTAGAGTCTCTCTTCGACGAGACGATGCCGCGATGACAGGATCCCGGGCAAAGGCGCCCGATACGTTGAAACACGCCGGACGAGATCACGTATTTATCAAATCTGGCTCCGCGAATTTCCGGGCAAACCTTGCACCGCCAGGAAAAACAGGAAGACGGTGGCGGGCCACAATTGCAGAAAAAGGCGGCCCAGGGAAAACCGCAGGTGCCAGTAGATGTCGTACGGGGTGATCAGGTAGACCGCGAAATATCCGGCAAGCGTCAGAGCCAGAGCCAGGACAGACGTTCGAAGCCCCGGGCGTGCAGCACGCCGGTCATCTTTGCCGGCCACAAAGTACAGTCCCCCCAGCAGAAGCGAGCCCGGAATCAGCAACCAGTGGCCGAAGCGGAAGAAGTCTTTTACATACCACTTGATGATGGCCCCAAACCGGGTGAGGTTGAGCACTTTGTGAAGCATGGAGCTGGGACCAGAGAACAGATCGCCTGGCGGCGCGATCCAGTGTTTGAAATAAATGATCAAGAGCAACACGGGCACGCTCCCCGCCAGCAATAGCCCGCTGTGGCGTGCAAACGCGATTTTCGCTCCCTGCGGGGGGGAAGCTCGACGGGCATCGCGGAGAGAGGTCAATTGCCGCGCCAGAATGATCGCGCCAAGGAACAACACCCCTTCGTTTTTGGTCCAGGCGGCAAAACCGGCAGCCACTCCCCCCAGAGCCAGCAACCCGGCGGGCGGCTGTGACGAAGCTTCCCGAGTTCCTTCGTCGTGGAGACACACCAGAACGACCGTGGCCAGGTAAAAGAACGAGAGAGGCATGTCAGCATACTGCCACGCTCCCTGCTCGATGAAGGATGGCGTTGCCAGCAGCGCGATGGCTCCCAGCATGGCCTGCGCCCGGCCGCGAAGAATAGAGAGAGATGAATACAGGGCTCCGACTGTGGCAAAAGTGAAGACGAAGCCGATGATGGCCGGGACGCGCGGGTCGTCGCGGCCGAGACAAGTCCAGAAGTGCGCTATGGAAGCGGGAAGAAGCAGCGGATAGTCGGGATGGGACCAGGGAATCAGCGAAGTAAATCCGTCGCGCCAGTGCGGGCCGCCTCGGAATAGAAAGCGGGCGTGGAGATTCCAAATGGCAAAGGCGTCCCACCCGTCACCGCCGGGATAGGCCCAAAACCGCAGCAGACCGGAATAGAGGGCAGCGCACAAAGCGATGACGAATGCGCCCGTCAGAACCCGGTGCAACCAGGCCGAACTTGTGTGGGACCGGGTCTCAGCCTGCCCCGAGCAAAGTCGAGAAAACCCGGTCAGGCCGGGCGAAGCCCGTCTCGATCTGGACGCCAGCAGAACAGCCGCAGTCAGCAAGCCAAGGACGAGCAGATCAACCAGCATCAGGTTCCCGACGTTGCAAACCCGCACCAGAAAGAAAATGACAGAAAACACTCCCAGCCCGTATCCCACCGCGAGCGACCCTCTCAATAGCAGGTTGGGGAGCAGCAATCCCTGGCGCGACCATCCCAGGCACACCAGCAGAAATCCCGACGCGAAACAAACCAGTGCCGGCAGGACCAGCGCCATCTAGTTGGCGCCCTTGTTGACGAGGAGCAGGACGCCATCGCCGAAATCCTGCACGAGTCGCAGATTGTCAGACGGTGACGCTGCGGGCGACCCTGCCGGCGAAGACGGAAAATTGCCCACAACGAGAGCGTGATTCGGGGAGTGTTCGACCACAAGCGGGGCCAGCGCATACTGGGTCAGATAATAGTCGCCCAAAGCCGCCGCGCCCGGCTCTCCCACATAGCCGATCACGCCTCGTTCTGGCAGTGATGCCTTGAGCGCGGCGAAGCGCTGGTCCGAGCGTGGCGCAATTTGCTGTGCGGAATCTGGTGGACGGTTGAGCCTGGGTGCATCCCAAACGATTCGTGCCGTCGATAACAGGCAGCAAAGAATGAAGACGAGAAACACGGCGCTCATTCTTGGAAGCTTCATGGGAAGACGAATCGGCGGAAAGCTGGCAGCATTATACGTCTGGCAACGCTCAGCCTTCGATGTCAGGGATGGTCATCCCTGATGCTTTGGGCTCGGCCAGGCAGTGCCAGCGAAAGTAACGGGATTTTCACGTAAGATTCAATGAACGGCGTGGCCCAGTCGGCCAGCAGCAAGGTTTCTACCATTTACAAGAAGACAATCATGGCAGACCCAAATTCCTCATCTCCTGAAATTCTTTATCCTGAATGGCAACGTGAGTACCGCGCAGCCCTCATGGAGCTCGATCCCAAGAAAATGCTGGAGCGCGTAACGGGCGCAGAAACGGCCATCTTCAAGCGCCTTCAAACAATATCGCGCAGCGCGGACAACCACGCCGAACGGCAAGCCATCGAAGATGCTCTGACCGGCCTCCGGGTTCTCAAGAGGGAGAATCTCGGGTTCCCGGACTGGCAGAAAAAGTAAGCTCAAGCGGCGATGGGGCCCCAAAGACGGCGCACTCTTTCAAGTAAAACCGAGATATGCGCGGACTTGGAGACGAGCGCGGAGATTCCTGCCAACCGAGCTTCGTTTTCCGAGAATGCATCGGCGTACTCGCTGAATATGATCAGCGGCACCGCAGGCATCAACGTTTTCAGAACGCGGGCGGCATCGATACCGTTCATAACGGGCATGGACAAATCCATAACGATCACGTCGGGACGCGTTTTTTGAGCTTTTTCGATCGCTTCTTTTCCGTTCTCTGCCTCCCCGCATACTCGAAAGTCCGCTTCCAAAGTGAATGACCGGCAGAGCGCTCGACGGATAAACTCATTGTCGTCAACCACTAACACGGATCTTGGCATAGGGCCCAGTCCGATCTAAGGTCAAAGCCCCACAACGCGGCCCTACCCTTGGAACTGATGGTTGGATGCCCCACTGACTCCTGGTGTTACCGAGAGAGTTATAGAGAATTTGTAACTCCCATCAAGCCCGCCGCTAGTGTAATGCAAAGCGCAGTGGTCGGCAGGCACCAACCGATCGCGCGAACTACCTAAGGCCTCCCTGAGTGAAATGCCCGGCATCGGTAATACATTTCGCCAATTCGCTCAGGCCTCTATGGGCAGGACGGGAACTTGAAGGATGCAATCCGGGTATGAAAATTGAAGCTCCCGTTGGACGGGATGTACTCATTGACATACCAGAAGGTGCAGTCGTTCGAAGGATCGATGGCCAAGCCGCTATAGTCGCCCCAGCGGTTGCTGCCATTGACGGTGCCGCCGGTTTGTGAACCTTTGCCAGTAAATATGTTAGCGATGCTCTCCATCGTGCCCGCAGGATCACTCGGGACCCGGCCGGTAAACGCGATGGAGGGATGAAGTGTGCTGCTGGATTCGCTGAATCCCAGAGCGATATCCCCAAGCTTATCCATGGCGATGCTTCCCATCCACAAGGAAGTGCCGCCGCTGGCTAAAGTGCCGTGCTGAAACACGACCGGCGTGGTATTGGGGCTGTGGATCTCGTACCAGCGCACTCCAGAAGCCGCGCCACTGGTTTTCGCGGCATGGTTGACGACCAGCGACTCGTGAGTGGCAAATTTCCGATAAGCCAGCCGGAACATGAGCCGGTCACCCAGCGAATCAAGCTGATCGGGTACGCCCGGCTGCGGAATACAGGTACCGGTGGCTGCGCAGGCTTGGGTAAAAGGTGTCACGGCAATCGCGATCGGTCCCGTGAATTTGGAATTAGTTGGCGTGGTGAAATCCACGTGGAACTTGAAAAGGTGGAGTGCGCTGGTGCTGAACAGATCGACAAAAAAGTTCGGTTCGCCAGTGGGCGGCGCAGTGGCTCCGTCGAGGTCAGAAGGTAAAAAACTGAACTCGTTCACTTTGGTGAAACAGATGGCTTTGGCTGCCGTACCCGCAAGCATCGCGGACTTCTGGTAGGCGCATGCCTTCGCTCCCAGAAAGCTGGTAGGACTGAACAGGTTGTACGCCCCGTAATAGGCATCCGGCCACACACCAAACTTGTCATAGTCATTAAACACATTGGTTCCGAAGGAGAACGCATAGCGGTGATACGTGCCCGTCGCGTCCGAAGTACTGGATACCGCGATGCACTCATTGCCGGTGCTAAAGGTGTTGTTTCCGGTCACGATGGCGATAAGCCAGCGTCCGGCCTGCTTGTCGTACAGCACGATCGGGTCCGTGTAATTGGGACTGGATGCTCCTTGACCGCACAACCCAGACATCCCCGTAAAAATACTGCTGATCTGCTTCGGCGCTTGGACTGATACCCCGGATTTGTTGAAGACTTGGTAGGCGGTGTTAATCACTTCAACGACCTGGGTCGCACCCACCGAAAGATTTTCGTCCGGCGGAACGCCGCCGAGCGCCCCGTTCGCTGAGTCGGGCATGCCATCAAAATTGAGCGAAATGGTGGCGGAAACCGGAGGCAAGGCAAATGTCTGCTCGACTGCATCGGCCTGCGCGAGCGCTGCCCCGGGCAGGACGCGACGGGGCAGGGGGCGCACGCGCAATGCAGGCGCGGCCGTCGGTAGCGGCGAGGGATACTCACCTACAGGCCGTGAAGTGTCGTGGTAGATCTCGTAAACCACTTCAGGGCCAGTCTGACTCTGTGCACTGGACGGGGCGACCATCAGGCCCACTCCCGCCAGCGATAGCACTGCAAAACTCAGGCCGACTGCTCTCTTCATATGTTCTCCCGTCTTGACGGACGCCATTCTTCCCTACATCTATGAGGCGGTCAAGCTGAAACAAATTGCATGTGGGGCGCCATAGGAAAGGTGTAGATCGTTTTTTCCGTCGCCCGAAAACTGGCGGAGCAACCTGCAATCACAACGACGAGAATCCGAGTAAGCTGGCACACCCGTGCGCATTTCATAGGTACCTCATGGACTTGAAAGATGGCACGAAGGGACGAACGCTAAACCAGTTTGTCGAACATTAGCCCAAGTTCGAGTCGGTGTCAAACTAACTGGTGCAGGCGCGAGCCGGTGCGACTCCGATAACGTCAGCGTGCTTGCCTCAACTCGAATTGCCCCACTCAAACAGCTACCACGATCCGCCTTAGTGCATTCGCCTGTCAGTGAGCGCCACAACTTCGACGGCGAGCTTTCTGACAAAAGGGGAGGTTCCCTACTCGCCGTCATACGGCGTGACTTTTCCCGCATGTGGTCCTCGAGCGAACGAGCGACGAATGGCTTCCCGCAGTGCAGTTATTCTTTCGCCCCTGCCCTTGTACTTCGGTTTTCTCATTTTCGTTAATCGCCGTATCGCCCACTTGCTAGATGTCGAGCGACCAGCGGCAATCATCATATCTTCAGGTTTGGGACGGCCTCGAGTTTGCTCCAACTGTAATAACATCGGCATTAATTACGCTCGTCGATGCGTTGCTGAGCGCATTGGCGTTGATCCCACCATGGTCTCCAAGTACAATTGTTTGTCTCTCCACTATCATGTGTTCTTGTCCCGTTCTCGTCCATCCGCTTTGCGCAGCATCTTCGGCCAGCTTTGTCCTCGATGCCGCTCTGCAAGAATTTTTCGTTCTTCCATTTATTGGGGTTTCCCCAAAATGCATGGTCGCTGTCCCACGTGCGGTCTCCACTTCAATCGAGAGCCGGGATATTTTCTCGGTGCCATGTACATCAGTTACGGCTTGGCCCTTGCGTTCATCTTTGTTCTTGGCGCAGTCCTCTGGGCCCTGAGCGGTTGGCGTTTGGACAAGATCGCAATCTGGGCGGTCTTGTTGTTCCTGCCCTTCGCCCCCATGCTGACGTTTCTTTCGCGTGTACTTTGGATCTATCTCGATCAGAAGATCGATCCCGAGCCGCTCTAGCAGATTATCCAGTCAATGAACGCAGAGGCATTTTTCGCGCTCTCTGACGTTAAGCCGGTGTAACTCGCGGTTTCCCTCATCCACCTTTGGCAAGCGTAATCGCTCGATTACAACAGGTACGAATCTCCAGGCTCAGAGGTGAAATTGGGATAACTCCCTTCACGAAAGAATGGCCGCCATGACTTCCCGCCTTCACAACGGGGCGCAACCAAATTTGCGCGAGCCTTTTCTGGCTCAGGCGCCCGCTGATCGACGCATTCGCCGCCAAACGGCAACAAGCTTAGAGCCAGGGAGTTGCACGGATTCACACGGATCAAATTCTGTTGCCTGGTTTATTCGTGGAAATCCGTGCGAACCGTGGCTCGGTTTTATCCTTCGTGCAGCTCCCGAATCCAGATATTGCGATAGCGCACGGGATTGCCGTGATCCTGCAGTTGCAGGGGAAGCTTGTCCGGCCCCGGCCTGTAGGGCGGACGCTCGCCATGTGCGGTCGGCCCAGTGAGTTCGACGTTATCTTGCACGAGCACCCCATTGTGCAGGACCGTCACGCGGGCGGAACGGCTCACCTTGTCGTCTTTGAAGCGCGGGCCGTGAAAGATGATGTCGTAGGTCTGCCACTGTGCCGGCAGGCGCGAGGCATTCACCAGCGGCGGGTACTGTCCGTAAACGGCCGAGGCCTGGCCGTCGGCATAGGTTTTGTTCTCGTAGGAATCGAGCACCTGAATTTCGTAGAGGCCCATCAGAAAGACGCCACTATTGCCACGCTCCTGGCTTTCTCCCACGCCGGGTGAAGGCTCGGAGAACTCGACGTGAAGCTGGCAATCTCCGAAGGAATCGCGCGTGGAAATGTTGCCGGTTTTGGCCACGACTTCCATGTAGCCGTTCTCGACCTTCCATTTCGCAGGCTTGCCGTCTTTGTCAGTCCAGCGGGAAAGATCCTTGCCGTCAAATAGCACGATCGCGTCGGAGGGAGGGTGTCCGGGAGTGTCCTGCGTGCTGGCCGTTCCCGGATCGATGACGGGAGGAAGTGGGCGGTTGGGGTCGTGGATTTTCCATTTCATTTCAGCTTGTGAGAATGACAGTTGAGTTAGCGATACCAGAATAAGTGTTGCCAGAGCAGAGAGGGATTGTTTGTCCATAAGCGGCCTCGCGCCGGAGAACATAATACTCGAACGCCCTCGGAGTGCAAGGTCCGCAATCCGTCACCGCTCAGGCGTTATCTGCTAGTCTCTTCGATGATGCGCCGGCCGATTGCCGTGACCATCATGACCATCTGCTTCCTTCTGGCAGCCGTCTATCTCTGGATTGCCGGTGCAGCGCTACTGGTTGCTCCCGGAACTGTCTCCGCATTCCCTGGAACTAAGCTGAGGAGCGCACTGATGCTGACTGGGCCTTACACAGGTCTGGGTGTGGGGATCTGTTATGCGGTGACAGGATGGGGATTGTTCCGGCTGCACAATTGGGCGCGGTGGGGGGCGATGCTGCTGATGGCATTTGGGGCTGCCGTGATGCTGCCGAATCCGATCTTGGGAATGTTCGGACTCCGTTGGTGGAAGATCATCTCTTGGGGATCACAGATTGCAGTGCGCATCGCTGGCATCTTCTAGCGACTGGATCTGGAAATAATTGACCTCTCCGACAGACGATAGTGACGACGCCGAGCTCCGCTCGGCGGGAAAGCCGAGGGCGGCTGTCCCCACAGGAGCACCTGGCAAGCAGCCGCGCCTTCGCCACCGCTTGTCCGGGTCAAAGACCCGGACCCACAACCCCACGTCAGCGCTTCGCTTTTGCTGGTTCCTTCTCGCCTACGCGCCGGCTGACTTCGAACTTCATCTTCCCCGCTTTTTTGTCGGCGTCGACGATTACGTGGTCGCCGTGGAGGACTTCGCCGTCGAGAATCTTTAACGCCAGCGGGTCCTGTACCAGTTTTTGGATGGCGCGCTTGAGCGGGCGCGCGCCGAAGTTCGGGTCGTAGCCTTGCGTGAAGAGCAATTCCTTCGCGGCATCGGTGAGTTCGAGCGAAATCTTGCGGTCGGCCAGTAAGCGGCGAACGTCTTCGAGGCGCAGCTCGATGATCTTGACCAACTGTTCCTTGCCGAGCGGACCGAAGACGATGATGTCGTCGACGCGGTTCAGAAACTCGGGTTTGAAGTGCGTGTGCAGAAGGTTCAAGACCTGCTCGCTGGCTTTCTCGAATTCTTCGGGTGTGCGGACGTGGTCCGACTGCAAGTAGCTCGAGCCGATGTTCGACGTCATGATGATGATCGTGTTCTTGAAGTCGACGACGCGGCCCTTGCCGTCGGTGAGGCGGCCATCGTCCATCATCTGCAGCAGGACATTGAAGACGTCGGGATGCGCTTTTTCGATTTCATCGAACAGCACGACCGCGTAGGGACGGCGGCGAACCTGCTCGGTGAGCTGGCCTCCTTCTTCATATCCCACGTAGCCGGGAGGCGCGCCGATCAGCCGCGCGACCGAGTGCTTCTCCATGTATTCGGACATGTCGATGCGGAGCATGGCATGCTCGTCGTCGAAAAGAAATTCGGCGAGGGCACGAGCCAGCTCGGTCTTGCCGACTCCCGTAGGCCCTAGGAAGATGAAGGAGCCGATGGGACGCTTGGGATCGCTGAGTCCAGCGCGCGACCGGCGAATTGCATTGGCCACGCGCTCCAGAGCCGCGTCCTGGCCAACGACGCGTTGGCGCAGCCGCTCTTCCATGGTGACCAGTTTCTTCACTTCGCCTTCGAGCATCTTCGAGACCGGAATGCCGGTCCACTTGGAGACGATGCGGGCGACATCTTCTTCGTCGACTTCTTCCTTAAGCATGCGGATCCCGCCGGAGCTCTCCATTTGCTTACTGAGCTTGGCGAGTTCGTCTTCAGACTGGCGAATCAACCCGTAGCGGATTTCGGCAACGCGCTGCAGGTTGCCCTTGCGTTCTTCGGCCTGCTCTTCGGTCTTCAGCTTTTCGATCTGCTCTTTCAGGGCACGGATGCGGGCGATGAGATCTTTCTCTTTCTTCCAGTTGGCTTTGAGCGTGTTGGATCGCTCGCGAATTTCGGCCAGCTCTTTATCGATCAAGGCGAGGCGCTCTCGGGAATTGGCATCGTCTTCCTTCTTGAGCGCCTGCTTTTCGATTTCGAGCTGCGTGGCTTTGCGCTCGAGTTGGTCGATGTCCGTCGGCAGCGAATCGATCTGGATGCGCAGCGAGGCGGCCGCTTCATCGATCAAGTCGATGGCCTTGTCGGGCAGGAAGCGGTCGGAGATATAGCGGTGCGACAGGGTTGCGGCGGCAACGATGGCCGAATCTTTGATGCGCACTCCGTGGTGCACTTCGTATTTTTCCTTCAAGCCGCGGAGGATCGCGATGGTGTCTTCGACATTCGGCTCGCCGACGAAAACGATCTGGAAGCGGCGTTCGAGGGCGGCGTCTTTTTCGATGTACTTACGGTACTCGTTCAGCGTCGTTGCCCCGATGGCGCGGAGTTCGCCGCGAGCCAGCGCGGGTTTGAGCATGTTGGAGGCGTCGATCGCGCCTTCGGCGGCTCCGGCGCCGACCAGAGTGTGCAACTCGTCGATGAAGAGAATGATCTGGCCCTGCGAGTCTTCAATTTCTTTGAGCACGGCCTTGAGGCGGTCTTCGAATTCGCCGCGATACTTGGCTCCGGCCAGCATCGCGCCGAGATCGAGCGCGACTACGCGCTTGTTCTTCAGAGCTTCGGGTACGTCGCCGGAGATGATGCGCTGAGCCAGACCTTCGACAATGGCGGTCTTCCCGACTCCGGGTTCGCCGATGAGCACGGGGTTATTTTTCGTGCGCCGGGAAAGCACCTGCACGACCCGGCGGATTTCTTCATCGCGTCCGATGACCGGATCGAGCTTGCCGCGGCGGGCCTGTTCGTTGAGGTCGCGGGCGTAGCGCTCCAGAGCTTGATACTTTGCTTCCGGATTCTGGTCGGTGACTTTTTGCGAACCGCGAACGACGGTAAGGGCTTTTAAAATCGCGTCGTTGGTCGCTCCCTGGCGCTTCAGAATTTGCTGAGCTACATCTTGTTTGAGTTGCGTCGCAGCCAGCAGCAGGTGCTCGGTGGAAACGTATTCGTCTTTGAAGTTAGAAGCCTCTTTGAAGGCCTGCTCCAGCAATTTGTTGGTGCTGTTCGACAGGGTGGCCTGGGCGGCTTCTCCGGAGATCTTGGGGAGCTTGTCCAGCTCTTTGTAGACTTCGCTCAGAACCGCTTGCGGGCCGATGCCGATTTTTTCGAGGACAGGCGGAACGATGCCTTCCTTGTCTTCGAGCAAGGCGGCGAGCAGATGAATAGGGAGAAGCTCGGGATTGCCGTGCTCGGAGGCGAGCTGGCTCGCACGCTGGACGGCTTCCTGCGCTTTGACGGTGAATTTGTCCCAACGGATCGGCATGGTATTAATTCCTTAGATGACGATGGTTTGCTATTGGTTCTGTTGGATGTGCTTCAGCGTAAGATCTGTCTGTCGATAAGCACGTTCTCCCCGGCGTTCCTACGCTCCGGACTTCTTGACCACTGGTTTCCGTCTGAGTCCGCTGGCTGCAATTTTCTCGCTTCGCTCTCGGAGTTTTTCAAGGATCTTAATCTTCTCGGAGAAGCTGAGCGCTGCCAAACGTGCACGCATTTTCGGCTTACTCATTTTCCTTCCCAATACTTGCGTTCAAACTGCTGCCCCTTCGCGGCCAGCCCAGTGCGTTCAAGCATGCTCTGCAGCTTTTTTGCGACTGACTGCGTCTTGCTCGACCAACTGCAAAATCCGGTTGTGGTCTTTCGCCCGGCTTCCTAGGGCGATCGCGACCACGTGTTCGGGGCACATAACCCAAGTCGGGACGCCCTCGACTGTCGTGGCAACGGCCTCGGCCACAGCCTTGGTTTCCGGATCGTTGCGGGGCGCAAGAAACTGAACCGGCCAGCCGCCGATCATAATGTAGTCATCTTCAATCTGGCCGCCGCGCGATTTGAGGTATTCGTGAATCGGCGCGGGACTAAGCAGCCATCCGCCGGACGCAGCCGGAAGGGTCGCGAAGATATCCAAGTCTAGGGTCGCCGCGGGCTCAACGTAGAAGGTTGCTCCCACGGCACCGCCGATGCCGTACCTGCCGATTACAGGGTCGGCTTCGATCTGGTTGATGGCTTCGAGCGTGGCCTTCATTGGTCCTTTGACCTTGAAGCATTGTGAACTAACTCCCGCATCGAGGCAAAGAACGGAGGCGGCGAACTCTGCCGCCTCCCGCCAAAAGCAATCGAGCTGCGCTCGATGACCGGGCCATGGGCCCGGTCCCACACGAGCGGTGCCAACTTACGCGGCTTTGCTGGGGCCTTTGGATTCGATCTGCTTCTCGGAGCCCACGTTTACCTTGATTTGTTTGGGTTTGGCTTCGGCTTTCTTCGGCAGACTGACCTTCAGCACGCCCTTGTCGTAGTTCGCCGAAACGTTCTCGGTGTCGACCGTGGTGGGCAGTGTGAAGGTACGGGTGAAGGAGCCGTACTGACGCTCCACCCGCCGGTAGTTCTCTTCTTTCTCTTCCTTCTCGATCTTGCGCTCGCCGTGCACAGTCAGAGTGTTGTTCTCGACGCGGACGTCGATGTCTTTCTCGTCGATTCCGGGCACTTCGATCTTCAGCGTGACCTTGTGCTCGTCTTCGTAGACGTCGAGGGCAGGGGCAAAGGTGCTGGTGGTGAGGGATTCATCCCGGCCAGCGTCGTTAAAAGACTCGCGGAACAGGCGGTTCATGCGGTCCTGCAGCGTGGCAAACTCACGGAATGGCTCCCAACGGGTTAATACGGTCATGGCTAAATCCTCCTTCAGAAATTGGTTTGAGTCAGAGACTTCTTACGTTTCGCGACCGGCTCTGGAAACTCCCAGGAGGCCCCGGTCAGTTTATTAGACGCCTACTTAGCGCAAAAGAAGCATAAAATCTTAGTGCGATATTGTCAAGCTATGGATATTACTTATTTTCATCAGGTTACAGATGCGATGACGCATTTAAGATAGGCAGTTTCTGGGACGTTGAGGAGGACAGGATGGTCCACGGCTTGTCGGTGGACCTCGACTAGCCGGAGGGTGCGGTGGGCGTCGAGGGCCGCGTCGGCGAGCACCTCCAGGAAATTCGACTGGCTCACGTGATAGGAGCAGGAGCAGGTGACAAGGGTTCCCCCCGGGCCCAGCATTTTCAGGGCGCGAAGGTTCAGCTCTTTGTAGCCGCGGAAGGCGGAATCGAGGTCGCGCTTCGTTTTCGCGAAGGCGGGCGGGTCGAGGATGACCGTGTCGTAACGCCGATTGGACGAGGCGTAGTCCTTGAGCAAGTCGAAAGCGTTGGCTTCGATCCATTCGATCTCGCGGCCATTGAGGGTCGCGTTCTTGTCAGCGGCTTCGAGGGCTGGGCGCGAACTGTCAATGCCGGTGACATTCGAGCAGCGAGGGGCGAGGTGGAGGGCGAAGCCTCCCTGATAGCAAAAGACGTCGAGGGCGTCGCCGTGCGCGTACTGGGCGGCGGCGGCGTAGTTTTCGCGCTGGTCGAGGAAGGCACCGGTTTTCTGGCCTTCGAGAGCGTCGTAGTGAAAATGCACGCCATTCATGGTGAAAGTAGTGGCGGTCTTGCCGCCCTGCAACAGGCCGGGCGCGCGCGGCGGAAGAGTTTCCAGTTCGCGCACACGCGGATCCACGCGTTCGATGACCGAATTGGGATGGAGGCAGCGAGTTAGTTCAGAGATGACGGTTTCACGAATTTGGTCGGCGTCCATTCCTTGCGTGAGGACTTGCAAGGAAACAATGTCGTTGTAGCGGTCGACGATGAGACCGGGGAGGAAGTCGGCTTCGCTGAAAATTACGCGATAAGCGTCCGTGTCGCGCACCAGACCTTCGCGATAGGCGATTGCACTGACGATGCGTTGGCGGAGGAGGGCAGAAAAGTCCGTGATCGGCTCACCAGAAAGCATCCGAACCGCGATTTGGGACGAGGTGGAGTACAGGGCAGTGCCGAGAGGCTTGCCGCGCGGATCAGAGACCGTGACCAGGGAGCCGGGAGGGATACCGTCGGCGGAGACAACGTCGGATCGATAGACCCAGACATGGCCGGACTTGAGGCGAGTGGCGCCGCGGGGGGATATCTTGACCGTGGGGAGACTCGGGGGTTGGGGCATGCTGTCATCTTAAACTTATAAGGCGTGGGTGCTGCCTGCATGGTCGAGCTGCGCTCGACGACCGGGTCACGGACCCGGTCCCACCCTACACTCCGTGTCTAGCGGGCGGCGTGCTCGGGGGCTACGGGGCGCGCGGGTTCGGGTTTGACATGGGATCCGGAGGCGGCTTCGCGGCGGGCAGCGTCAAGATCGGATTGCAGGGAATCGAGGACGACCATGGGAAGTTCGGCGCCCCAGCCGTCCAGATCGTCCTCTTTCCATAAGCCGTTCAGGCGGATGGCGCCGGTGATGTCCTCGGGGAAGGCCTGACGGTAGTCGCCCTCGCGGATGAGAATGTCTCCGATAAGCCGTCCCGTGTGAATTTCGTAGACGCGACGACTGGCCTGGCCTCCAGCGTTGGTCAGGCAGATATAGACTTCGCCGGTGTCCGCGTACTCTGCGCGGTAGTACCAGGCCTGGGGCGCGTCGATTTTGGGATGGTGCCGGCGCGGGCGGTGGGTTTCCGGCTTCTGGTCGACCAGTTCTTCGGCGGGATTGAAATAGAGAATACGCTGACAGGAATCGCAAACCACCGTCTGCTGGCCGGAACGAACCTCATTGTAGGTCTGGGGGCGCAGCATGACCTGACACGCCATGCATTTGTGATCACGAACTTCGGAAATGCCACTGCCGCGAAACTTGGAGACACGCTCGTAGTGGCGGAGAAGGTCCGGGTCCACGCCGGCGCGCATTTGCTCGCGCTTGCCGCGCCACTCGGCAAGGAGTTTCTCGTCTTCGGCGGTGCGCCGGCGGGCCTGCTCTTTCTCCTGCTCGATCTCGGCGGTTTCGGCTTTGAGTTCGGCCTGCGCGGCCTTGACCTCTTTGTCGCGGGTGTCGGCGTTGACCATGAGCTCGAGAATCTTGTCTTCGTTCGCCGCGATCTCCTTTTCTGCGAACTGAATCTCGTGCAACAGGGCTTTGTACTGCTCGTTGGTCTTTACATCGAGCGACTGGTCGCGATACTTGGAAATCTTGCCGCGGAGATCGTTGATCGAGGTGTCGTACTTGCGGCGGGCGGCTTCGTCGGCCTTGATGGCGGCCTGGGCCTTTTCGAGCTGAGCTTTGGTCCCGGCCAACTTCTGCTCGATGACGGCGACGCGTTTCGGGAATTCGGCGATCTCGTCCTGCAGGCGCCGGATTTCCTTGTCCGCGTCTTGCAGCCGCAGCAGGTTTTCGATGTCAGGAAGCATCCGGCATTGGGTCTGCTTTGATTCTAGCATGTATGCGGGGGGTCGCTCTCGGCCACCGGCGGAGATTTTGCGATGGCGATGCACTGCGGATGAACGCCGCGGCAGTGTAAACTCTCTCCTTTGTGCGTTGGGCCTTCTACTTTTTCTTGCCTGGTGAGGAATCCTCGTGAAAAGTCGCGTTTGCTGGTTTTCCTTTGTTCTGCTCACACTGCCGGTACTCGTTTCCGAGGGGTGGGTGGTGGCGCAGACCGCACCCACCAAACCACTCACGATTGAGGCCATTTATCAGCCTGGGGGTCTGGGCGGGCGTGGTCCTGAGTTCGCGGAGTGGAGTCCGGATGGAACCAAGCTCTCGTTCGTGCAGCGCGATGAGAACGGCGAGAACGGTGAGTTGTGGTACGCCGATGTGGCCACGGGCGAAAAGAAAGTGCTGGTCAGCGCGGCGAAGCTGGCATCGCTGGCGCCCGACGTCACCAAGGTCAAGAACGAGCGAGAGAAGGAGCGGCTGACGCGCTATCACGTCGGATCGTATTTGTGGGCGCCCGATTCGAAGCACCTGATTTTCAACTCGCGCGGGCAGCTGTGGCTCTATGACCTGGGGACCGAGACCGCGGTGCAGTTTACTTCAGCCCCCGATCCGAGTGGAGATCCCAAATTCTCACCCGACGGCAACCGCGTTGCCTACGTGCGGAAGCACAATCTGTACGTTCGTCCGGTGACTGGGAAAGACGAAAAACAGCTCACCAAAGATACCGGCGACAATCTCTTCAACGGCGACATTGACTGGGTGTACGCCGAGGAACTGGCCGTGCGCAGCAATTACTTCTGGTCCCCCGACGGCAAACAGATCGTGTTTCTGCACATGGATGAAAGCAAGGTGCCGACCTATCCGATTACGGACTGGATGCCGACACATCCTACCGTGGAGGAGGAGAAGTATCCCAAGGTTGGCGATCCGAACCCGGTGGTCAAGCTGGGCGTGGTCGACGCCGACCGGGGGAAGGTGCGCTGGATCTGGCTGACCAGCGACGAGGACAGCTACATTCCACGGTTCGGATGGGTGGGCGAGGGGGTGATCTGGGCGGAAGTGTTGAACCGGTCCGAAGACAAGTTGGACCTGTACTTCGTGGACGCGAAAACCGGTAAGTCGCGGATCGTGCTGACCGAGACCACCCCGGGAGCCTGGATCGACTTCGATCACGCCGTGGTGCAATTGCTGAAATCCGGACGATTTTTGTGGCCGAGTTGGCGCGATGGCAACATGCATCTTTACCTTTACAGCTTCGAGAAGCAGAACCCGATCGCGGCCGACGCAAAGTTGGAACGGCAACTGACCAAGGGGGATTTTGAGGTACTGGCGATCGAGGGCGTGGACGAACCTGCGGGCACGGTCTTTTTTGCGGCGAACAAGGATGATCCGCGCCAGCAGCACATTTTTTCGGTGCAGTTGGACGGGTCCGGATTCAAGGTGCTCACTTCCGAGGAGGGGCAGCACTCCGGAGACTTCAGCGATGACGGGAAACATTATCTCCACCGCTTCTCCGGCCCGCAGACCCCAACCAGCCTATCGCTTTGTGCCGTGGGTGGCTCCTGCAGCGCAGTGTGGAAGGCGCACGACGAAGTGGCCGAATACGGGTTGCGGGCGCCGAAGTACCTGGAGTTTCAGGCGGAAGACGGGGCGACCTTTTATGCACGATTGTTGTTGCCTCCGGACTCGCCGGCCAGCGGCAAAATTCCATTGATTGTGCACATTTACGGAGGGCCGGCAGCGCAGATGGTGACGAAAAGCTTGCCCGATCCGTTCGACGAAATCCTGGCGCGGAAGGGATTTGCGGTTTTTGCGGTCGACAATGCCGGCACGCCGGGTCGCGACCGCAAGTTCCAGACGGCAATCCGGCACGAATTCGGCGCACTGGAGTTGAAGAATCAGCTCACGGCGCTCGACCAGCTCCTGGCGCAATTTCCGCAACTTGATGGAGATCGCATTGCAATCTGGGGCTGGTCGAATGGCGGTTCGATGACCCTCTATGCCATGACGCACTCGGAGCGCTTTCGGGCCGGAGTGGCGGTGGCTCCGGTAACTAATCAGTTGAACTACGACAGCATCTATACCGAGCGCTACATGGGCCTGCTCCAGAGGGATAAGGCAGGGTACGAGCAGTCCGATGTCACGAAGTCCGCCGACAAACTGCACGGGGCGCTGCTGCTCGTTCATGGCACGGGCGACGACAACGTTCACTTTCAAAACAGCGTTCAAATGATTAGTGCGCTGATCAGCGCGGGAAAGCAGTTCCGGCTGATGATCTACCCCAACAAGACCCACAGCATTTCCGGGAAAGACGCGCGGGTGCACCTGTTTACCATGATCGAGGAACACTTTGAACGCGAGCTCAAGAACCCGTAGTGGCGCGGTTTGTGTGGGGCCGGATGCCTTCGGCTGCGTTCAGGGCAAGCTTTGATCCGGCCGGGCCGAGCGAAGCTCGGCTGGGTGTTGGCCGACTACTTGTGCTTGTCGCCTTTTTTCGTGGTGCTTTCTTTGGAAGAACTCTCGGGCTTCTTGTCGTCCTTCTTTGAGTCGTCCTTCTTTGAGTCGTCCTTTTTTGATTCCTTCGAGTCTTTGCCGCCAGAGTCGGACGCCGGGGCGTGCGACTTCTTAGCGTAGTCGGTGACGTACCAGCCTGAGCCTTTGAACTGGACGGCCGGAGCCGAGATCATCTGTTCCACGGGGCCGCCACAAGCGGGACACTTCTTGACCATTTTGTCGGAAAACTTCTGGATTTTTTCGAAGCGATGGCCGCACTTGCTGCACTGATATTCGTAAAGGGGCATGAATGTGAGACGGTTGTGAAGGACAACTTCGTGTCTCTTTGATTCTAGGGGTGGAGGTTGGGCGGCGTCAATTTGGCGATGGACTGATGGCCTATTTGTCTTCCCGAGTTCGCAAAGATGCGTTGGTCGAAGTACATCCCGGACACGAATCATTCTGGATGTAACGATAGAATCGAGGACGTCCGCGACTCCTCCAATAGGTAGTTTTATAGTCATCGATTCCTGGCCCCGAACTCATGAAGCTGAAGAAGACGTGCCGCGACGGTCGGACGACAATGCCCGCGTGCCCGTGCCACACGATCAAATCGCCAGGCTGAGGCTCCTCTACCTGGCGAAACTCGTCGACTCCAACATAGAGATCGTCGGAACTTGCGTAACGATACGGGAAGCCGGCCCGCTCGTAAACGGCATGAACTAGGTGTGAACAGTCGCGCCCGGAGTGGAGACGCACCTTGCGATCGAGCGCAGCCGCGATCACCGACAAGCCCTCGTCCGGGCTCAATGTCCGACTAGGTTTTTCCCCAAGATTTCGACTCGGTGCTTGCCGGATGGCGCTTGAAGTCCCGCTTGGCCGAACCGCCTGCTGCGCGGACGAGACACCCAGACCCAACCCGCAAAGCAGGCCCGCGATCAGGAGCGTCAGGCGTATCCGCATCGCTCTATTCTGATGCCAAATCCATGCGAAAGGAGGTTACAGTTGTTCAGGGACTTGAGTCGCGACGGAGCCGGGGGCTCAAAGGCTAATTATCGCTCCAGGAGGCGTTTCGGGGCGATATTGCGCCAGGCGGCTTCGATGGCTTTGCGCAGCACCTCTTTTTTCGCGGCTTTGAGATGGACGCTGGTCGCACCGCGTCGTCCCCAGGTGCCGTTCACCGGGATGAACACGTCGGGATAGTCTTTCGAAAAATAATGCTGGTCTTCCGGCGGCAGTTTGACCATGCCGCGGGTTTTGTCGGGATATCCGAGGGTGGCAAAGATTTTTCCGCCGACCCGAAAGTCGGGATGGCTCATGTGCGCGCGCTCTTCGGTTTCCGGGAGGGAGAGAGCGATTTGGCGAAAATCTTTGGCCGTCATGGGACGTTTCTTCGGGCGATACATTAGCATAACTGACTTGCGCTCGGCGAGGTTACGCGAGATGCTCGATCAAAAGTCGACCGGCGCTCGACTGACAGCCCCTTCGACTCGGCTCAGCGCAGGCTAAGGCGGCTCTCCCACAGGGACGGTGGTAGACTTCCGGCCATGAAGGACGCTCCCGACGTCGCTCTTGCCCCAGGGCCTGCCCTCTATCTGGTGGGAACTCCGATCGGCAATCTGGAGGACATTACTCTGCGGGCGTTGCGCGTATTGAAGGAAGTGGACCTGATTGCCTGCGAAGACACGCGGCAGACGCAGAAGTTGCTCCATCATTATGCGATCTTGACCCGCACGACCAGCTATCACGAACACAACGAAATGACGAAGTCGGCGGAACTGGTTAAGCAGATGCAAGAGGGCGCGAGCGTGGCGCTGGTAACCGACGCGGGCATGCCGGGGATTTCCGATCCCGGGTACCGGCTGATTGCGCTGGCGATTCGGCATCGTGTGCCGGTGGTGCCGGTGCCGGGGGCGTCCGCGTTTCTGGCGGCGCTGGTGGCGAGCGGGCTGCCAACGGATTCGTTTCGCTTCAGCGGATTCTTACCGGCGAAACGCGGGGAGCGGCGGGCAGCGCTGGAGGCGGTGAAGAATTCTCCGCGGACCCAGGTGTTCTATGAAGCCCCGCACCGGATTGTTGAGACGCTTACCGACGTTGTCGTGCTTCTCGGTGCGGCTCGGCATGTAGTAGTTGCGCGCGAAGTAACCAAGCTGCACGAGGAATTTTTGCGCGGCCGCGCAGGCGAGGTGCTCGAGAATCTGAAGGCACGCGAGTCGGTGAAGGGCGAGATCACGCTGCTGGTTGGCAAGGCCGAGGACGAAGAGGCTCGTGTGGCGACGGGCACGCTTGCCCGTCCAAGCGTGCGTCAGCGCGTAGAGCAGATCATGGCTGAAGAGAAGGTGGATGAAAAGGTAGCCCTGAAGAAAGTGGCGAAAGAGCGGGGAGTCTCGAAGAGCGAGGCTTATCGGGAGTTGCAGAGAACCAAGTGACGGACAAGATATCAATTCTGCGGGGTTTCGCCCGACAGATTGGGAAACAGACCCAGAGCTGCAATTGCTACGACGCAAACGTTTGTGACTACAGCATGGATCGGCAGAGTTGCCGGAAACCGATCGTCCATTCTGGTCAACCTTTCCGAGAGCGGCTGAGAGCGGAATACGTCGGACATCGGATCCACCTGATGGCCAATCTGCGGGACCTATGTTTTAGGCTTATCGGAGGCTTTGACATCGGTGTCTCGTCGATCAACCATCCCAATCGTATCCACCCCGTGAACCTGACGATGCTCAAAGTCGCGGGCGATGCGCGTTGGTCAGTCTTCAGCGGTCGACCGGGCGACAAGAAGGCTGAGGGACTTCGGCTGTTCCTAGACTAGGCTAGACCAGAGCGTAGCGACGTACCTGCAGCGATTCAGCGACTTATCGTAGGCGACTCTGATAGCCTCCACTTCTTCGAGGGTGCTGTCACACTCTACTCAAGCCCAAACTCGACCGAAGAGTTGCGGAGCGCGCTCGACTGCCAAGCCAGTCTGGCGGCGTTTTTTCCTCCAACATTAGCAGTGTTGCACCTCCACTCGCGGCCAAACTCGCGTTCTGGGTTGGCCGGACTTATACAAAAGTGGGCAATTGGAGATTGACAGCGAGAGGGCCGACTTGCTGGAAGAAGCACCCACCTCCGAACTGAGGGATTTAGTCACCGCGGTGGACGCACATTTTGAGGAGATTTCCCGCTAGCGGAGTTCTGTCGAAGACTCGCCATAGCGCTCGGGACCCAGGAGGAGTACGCCGAGGAAGCGCGGTCGATGCTGAAGCCGAAATGACTTGACTGGTTACGAGACCGCGAGGTCCTATGTTGCGTGGCTCGCATGAACGGTCGAGCTTGGTTCGACCGGACAGCCGAGGGCGGCTGTCCCCACACGGGCATACTTACTTCCCGGCTAGTTCCTTCTTCACGATTTCGCTCACCACTTTTCCATCGACGCGCATGCCGGCTGCGTTGAACCTCGCCATGGCATTCTTCATGACCGTGCCCATTTCTTTCATAGTGGGGGAGCCCATTTCGGCGATGGCGGCCTTCACACCGGCTACTACTTCCGCTTCGCCGGCGGCTTTGGGGAGGTAGGTTTCGATCAGTACGATTTCGGCGGCTTCTTTATCGGCCATTTCCTGGCGTCCGCCTTTGGTGAATTGCTCGACCGATTCTTTGCGTTGCTTGATCAGCGTGGCCAGCACGGCCTGAGATTCCTTGTCGTCGAGCGGCGCCATTTTTTCGACCTGGCGAAGTTGCAATGCGCTCTTGACCATGCGCAGTGTAGAGAGGCGCGCTTCGTCTTTGGCTTTCATGGCGGCGACGATGTCTTTCTGGATCTGTTCGACCAGGCTCATGGGGGGATTATAGACGGTCGTATGAGGGGACAGGGTCGGTCTGGATCAAAGGCAAGCTCAGTGGCCCCCGGCGATCACAATTCAAAGTCAACATCCCCACCCTCTCCAAAAAAGCGCGAGAAGGGTGGGGCACCCTGGCTTCGAATTCGTGCTCCCGGCGCGGCCTTCCGGTAAACTAGAGGGCGAATTCCTACTCATAAGGATGTGATCATGTTGCACAAGAATCGTCTTTTTACGCCCGGGCCGACGCCGCTGTTGCCGGCAGCGCAAACGGCCATGGCTTCGTTTACGGCGCATCATCGAACCGCTGACTTTCGGGCCCTGTTCCAGCGCGTGCTCGGCGACATGAAGAAATTCATCGGCACGAAAAATGATGTGCTCGTGCTGGCATCTTCGGGTACCGGGGTGATGGAGGCGTCGGTATCGAATCTGACCTCGCCGGGCGACAAGGTTTTGGTGCTGACGGCTGGCAAGTTCGGCGAACGTTGGACAGGTCTGGCCCAGGCCTTCGGCTGCGCCGTGGACGTAGTGAGTTCGCCGTACGGCGAAACGATCTCGCTGGAAGAAGTTCGAGCGAAGCTAACCCCGGGCGTGCGCGCGGTATTTGTGCAGGCGACGGAAAGTTCCACCGGGGCGCGGCATGATGTACAAGGGATCGCGAAGATTGTGCGGGCGCACGGCGACGATACCCTGCTGGTGGTGGATGCGATCACGGGCCTGGGCACCACTGATCTGGATGTGGACGGCTGGGGCGTAGACGTCATTATCGGCGGGTCACAGAAGGCGCTGATGATGCCTCCAGGTCTGGCGTATTGCGCGGTGAGCGAGCGGGCGTGGAGGCGGATGGATGGGACCACCTCGCCGCGGTATTACTTCGATCTGCGCAAAGAGCGCAAGTCGGCGGCCAAGGGCGAGACAGCCTACACTCCGGCGACATCTCTGTTTGCGGCGTTGGGGGCGGCACTGGAATTCGTCCGCGGCATGGGCAACGGCGATGTGGCCAAGGGCCGCCAGGAACTGGTTAACAATGCCGAGCTTTGCGCGGAGATGACGCGCGCGGGAGCGAAAGCTTTGGGATTGAAGTTGTATGCGTCTTCGCCGGCGTCGGCGCTGACCGCGATCTGCGCCCCGGACGGGCTCGACTCAGGAAAGATTGTGAAGGAGTTCCGCGAGTCCTTCGATGCTGTCGTCGCCAACGGGCAAGGAGAGATGAAAGGGAAGATCTTCCGAATCGCCCACATCGGCTACTACGACTATCTCGACACGGTTGGGATCCTGGGCGCGCTCGAGCACGTTCTGGCGCGTGTGACTGAGAGCAGCGTCGAATATGGGGCAGCTCTGCGGGCAGCGCAGCAAGTATACGCCCGCGCCCTGATCGAGAAGCGCCAATTGGTGGGCGCCTGACGAGGGTATCGAGACGGTCCCGCCAACCCAGCCGCGCAAACGGAAGCCGCAGCTTAGTTGACGGTGAAGGTCATGCTGTTCGAGGTCTCCGGCATGGTGCCGCCGCTTCCGTACATGCCCGTACCGGTGGTGCCGGGGTTGGTCACGGTCACCGGGACCATGCCCGCCGTCGCGATGGCCGAGGCCGGAATGGCCACGGAGAGCTGGCCACCGCTCACGTAGGTTGTGCTTTGCGCCGTGCCACTCCAGTTCACCACCGCGTTCGTGTTGAACTTACTTCCGTTAACGGTCAAGGTGAACGCGCCGCTACCCGCGTTCCTGCTGGCGGGAGCGAGCTGTGCGATCGCAGGGACATTCCCGGCTGCAGGAGGAGTGTTCTTGGAGCTGTATCCGCACGCCAGGGTGGATGCGATCAGAGTGACAAGCAGCATTGTTTTGACGCTTTTAAGTCTTGGAAGGGTGGTCATAAGGTTCCCCCGTGGGCGAAGGCCCCATTTGACGACGAGTCTAGAAAATCGAGCCAGCGGGAGTGTCAGAGCCATGTCAATTCTCGGTCAAAGGATTGTCGGGCGGATGTGTGAAATCGGACCGCCGGTCATCGGATCACAGATCAAAGGAACCCATACGTGAAAATCATTGTGGCGGAAAAAATCTCGGGATCGGCCTTGGCTGAACTGCAGGAGCCGGGCTGGACCGTGCTCACCGCGGACCAACTGGAAGGCAAGCTGGTGGAACATCTGCAGTCGGCAGATGCCTTGATCGTGCGCTCGGCAGTGCAGGTGGATGCCAAGCTTCTCGCCCATGCCAAGAAACTGCGGGTGATTGGCCGGGCCGGCGTAGGGGTGGACAACATCGACCTCGAAGCGGCGACGCATAAGGGCATCGCGGTGATGAATACGCCGGGAGCGAACGCGGTAGCGGTGGCGGAGCAAACCCTCGGGATGATGCTCGCCATGGCGCGCCACTTGTGCCGGGCGGACGCGCTGATGCATGCGGGCCGGTGGGAGAAGAAATCGCTGCAGGGCACCGAACTGCGGGGGAAGACTCTGGGGATCATCGGGCTGGGGAGGATTGGCATGGAGGTAGCGCGCCGGGCGCGAGCCTTCAGCATGGAACTGGTGGCGCACGATCCGTTTGTTTCGGTCACAGTGGCAAAGGAACAGGGCCTCCGGCTGGCGGGGCTTGAGGAGATTTATGGCCGCGCGGACTACATCACGCTGCATGTGGGGCTGACGCCGCAGACCACGGGGATGATCAACGCGGCGTCGATCGCGAAGATGAAGAAAGGCGTGCGGCTGCTGAATTGTGCGCGTGGCGAACTGGTGAATGAAGGCGATCTGGCGCAGGCGCTCAAACAGGGGCAGGTCGCGGCGGCTGCGCTCGACGTTTTTGCGGAAGAGCCTCCGAAGAACTCGCCGTTGCTGGCGCTCGAAAACGTGGTGCTCACTCCGCACGTGGGCGGATCAACGCTAGAGGCACAGGAGGCCGTGGGCGTGCAGATCGCGCAGCAGGTCAAGGAGTATTTGAAACACGGCGTGATCCAGAATGCGGTCAATGTTCCTTCGGTTTCGGCCGAGGAATATGCGGCGATGCAGCCTTACATCGTGCTGGCCGAACGCATGGGAGCGTTTCTAGCCCAGGTTTCGGACGGGACGATCGAAGAAATCTCCATCCGTTACAGCGGCCACATCGCGGAGTGGAAGACGGAGTTGATTCGCAACGGGGCGATTAAGGGCATTCTCAACCAGGCGCTTGAGGAGAAGGCGAATCTCGTGAATGCGGCGGCCATTGCCGACGCGCGAGGCCTGCGGGTGCTGGAATCGCCGAAGACGAAGGCCTCGACCGGAGGCGCGGGCAGCGTGCTTTCGATTTTGCTCAAGAGTTCGACCGAAGAGCACTTGGTGAAGGGTGCCGTGCTGCACGAGACGGCGCCGCGATTGCTTCACGTAGATGGCATCGATGTGGAGGCTCCCTTAGAGCGCAACCTGATTTACATGCGGAACCGGGATGTGCCAGGCGTGATCGGGAAGGTAGGGACGATTTTGGGGGAAGAGTCGATTAACATCGCCAATTTCTCACTGGGGCGGCCGAGCGCCGGAAAGGAATCGGAACCGGCCCGCGAGGCGATTGCGGTGGTCCATGTGGATGGAGACGTACCGGACCGAGTGCTAAGCAGACTCAGAGAGATTCCCGCTGTGAAACAGGCAAAAGCTGTGCGGCTTTTTTAAGCCTCAGTACCTGGGGGTCGGCGCTAGGATTCTGCTTCGTCCCGCCGCAGTTTGCGGCTTTCCGCCAGCAAAGCCATAGAGTGCATCAGGTTCTGGAGGGTGACGATCCCGACCAGTCGTTGGTCCTCGACCACTGGAATGATGCTGGAATTGCGCGCCGTGAGTTTGCGGAAAGCGGAGCCGAGCGAATCCTGGCGCAGGGAAACCTCGAAAATCTTATTCATCACTGCCTGAACGTAGCCATTCCCCTCCGCCCGTAGCGCTTCGAGAATGCTCTGCTTCGAAATCACTCCCACCATGTCGCTGCCCCGAACCACGGGGAAATCATCCTGCAGCGAATGAACTGCTTTCTCCAGCGCATCCTCCAGCGTGTCGGCGGGCGAGAGCGTGGCGAAGTCGGTGAGCATGACTTCTTCGAGACGGACGTTGTCCAGCACTGACTGGAACACGAGGGCGCGTTCTTCAAGCTGGGCGGCTGAAAATACGATAACGCCGACCATGGTCAGCCAGGTGTCACTGAACAAGCCGGCGATCATCAGCACCATAGCGATCGCATTGCTGATCGAGACGGCCCGTCGCGAGGCGGCGGAAAGGTCCAGCTTGCGGGAGAAGATCGCGCGCAGGATGCGCCCGCCATCAAGCGGATAAGCGGGCAACAGATTCAGGGCTGCCAGATAGAGGTTGGCCCAAACCACGCTGCGCGGCAGGTTGGCCGACTGCAGGAATGGCCACTTCCACAGCTGGATTCCGGGGGCCGTGGTGTTCACGATAGCCACGGTGAGGGCAGCCAGCGCGACATTCACCAAGGGGCCGATCACGGCCAGACGAATCTCACGTTTCCAAAGCATGCCGGCAGGCTGCGGTTTTTCCCCGTGCGTCTCATCGAAGAGCGTGACGCCGGTGAGTGGAAGCAGGATCACGGCCTTGGGAATCAGGCCGTAGCGCCGGGCGGCAAGGATGTGGCCAAACTCGTGCGCGGCCACCGAGGCCAGAATGATACCGACCAGGGCAAGGTCACGAGGACCGTTGGCCACTCCCTGATGCGCCACCGACTCGGTCCAGAAGATGAACAGGGGCAGAATCAGGAAAGTCAGGTGAACGCGGACGTCAACGCCAAACAGACGGCCAACCGGAATAGACCAGCTTCGCATAGCTGTCGCTCCGTTTATTCTACATCGATGGATAATCTGATGGCGGCAACCGAAGGTACAGAGCCATGCGGGTGATCGCGGGGAAATACCGGAGCCGGCCGCTGCGCTCATTGAGCGGGATGGATATTCGTCCGACGTCAGACCGGCTGCGGGAGACGCTGTTCAACGTGCTTACGGCGGGCAATCCAGCGGCTCTGGAAGGCAGCGTCTGGCTCGACTTGTTTGCGGGGACGGGTGCGGTCGGAATCGAAGCCCTGAGCCGCGGCGCGAAACAGGTTTATTTTGTGGAGTCGTCAGCCGCGGCAGCCGACGTGATCCGCGGCAACCTGAAAAGCCTCGACATTGTGAGCGGATTCGAACTCCTGCGTGGAGAATTGCCGAGCGCCTTCTGGCGCATGCAGCGGGAGCATGTGGCGGCGGACGTAGTGTTTATCGACCCCCCGTACCGCATGAAAGAGGTCTGCCGCGAAACCCTGCAGGCGCTGGCGGAATCGCCGGTGGTGTGGGCGATGTCGATGGTTATTGCAGAGCACGAGAAGAATTTTGACCCGGGAGAACAGTTCGGGCCTCTGCGGAGGTTCCGCAAACTGGTACAGGGCAGCGCGGCGCTGAGCTTTTACCGCATGGCTAGCGCGGCAGATCCGCGCAGTTGAAAGCGCCCGCCTGGCCGGGGGCTACGTAATCAGATCGTCGGCGCGTCGAGTAATGGGGTGCTGCATCTCTTCGAGATCGTTCTTCACCATGTTCAAGCCGTAGACGCAACCCTCGAAATTCCGCGCCAGGCTGGCGAACAAAGGCGCGACCTTGGCGTACTCGAAGTGCTCGAACTTGGAGACGATGTAATAGCTCTCCTTGCCGGCTTTAATCCATTCCACAAAATTTTCCAGCCGATGACGGCGCAGACGGAGGTGATTGATGCTTTCGGGAAACATTCCGGCGAAAAACAAAGTGTAGTCGCCAATGTGTTTGCGTACTTGGCGCTCGCGGTCAAACGAAGGAGCGGGGCCGTAGACGGGATCGGATTGCAGTAACATTTCTCCCACGTCGGACAATGGACGGTCAGAGGCATCGCGAATCTTGAAAAGCTGCTCGGCTTCACAGAACTCGGCCAGCAGATGCGAGACATAAGCGACGACTTGCGGATCGCGAATGCCGATCTCTTCGGCGTAATGCCGTCCGACAAGATCCTGAAATAACTGCTCTAGCGGATGCGATTCCGGAATCATAGTTTTGGGCCCCCTGAACCCCGTGCCTGGCACGGAGTTTCAGCCACTTCGAGGAGTTGATACCTCAGTTTGATAGTGCAACGCAAGTGACTTTTGTTTATCGGCATGATTCATTTTCCTGATCAGTTAGAAGAGGCGGTATTTCAGACGGGTTGTGCATGTCATCCGTTAGGACGCCACGGGGTTTCGCTGTATTTTGCTGGCAGTCAGAACACACGGCTGCTAATTTCGGGAGTCAGAGTGGCATGGCACGGCTTGTAGAATGAGTCGCCATGGAGGAATTGGCATGGAGCGGCAGAGAATTTCGAGCGGAACGGCCTGGGAACCGGTCGTTGGATATTCGCGGGCGGTGAAAGTGGGATCCTATGTACACGTATCGGGAACAACAGCCACCGGGCCGGATGGGAAGATCGTCGGCGTTGGCGACGTATACGCGCAGGCGGTGCAGACGCTCAAGAATATCGAAAGCGCATTGCAGAAGGCCGGCGGGAGCATGAAAGATGTGGTGCGCACTCGCATGTACGTCACTAACATTGCGGAGTGGGAAAAGATCGGCAGGGCGCACGGCGAATTCTTCCGCGATGTTCGTCCGGCCACGTCGATGGTCGAGGTGAGCGCCTTAATCTCGCCGGAGATGTTGGTGGAGATCGAAGCGGACGCGGTGGTCGAAGCGTAGCCCGCCTTCGACGTGCGTTCGCACCCGTCCTAATAGTTTGAGACTGCTTCACGGCAGCTCGCTCCTGAGATTTTGTCAATCGAGACGAGAACACTCCCGGTTCGCTACCGCGGGTCGAAATCCTGCTCTCTTCGATGTCTACTCACAGCGACAAGTTGTTATGTCTCGCCAGGAAACACTTTGCGATCTCCACGATCAATTTACTGATTTGGTGCGATTACTACTTGTTTTCGTGCAGTCAATGGTGTTAGTGTCTCGGGCCTATCAGGGGAATTTGTGCATGTGCCTTCATCACGGGGTGTGCGACATCATGTACTGATTCTCCCGCGGCCTCTTTCGCAAGCGGGGGCCAACAAAACTTTTCCCTGTGATCGTTTGCCCGATCACTGTTCCAGGAGGGCTGTGCCATGCGTGTCCATCACCAGATTCTTTCTTCGCTGTTCACGGTTCTGATTGTGTGTTCTACCATGCTCTGGGTCAGCAGCGCTTCTCCCCTGTGGGCACAGTCGACCAACACCGGCACGATTGCCGGCACCGTGACTGACACAACCAACGCGGTCGTGAATACCGCCACGGTGACGCTTACCGATACCGCCACGAAGAACGCGCGTTCCGCGAGCACGAACGAAGCGGGACGATACATTTTCGTCGACGTGGCTCCGGGCACTTACGAACTGACGGTCGGCAAGCAAGGTTTTTCTACCAGTAAGACGCAGGTCACGGTGCAAGTCGGCAGTTCGACGACGGCGAACCTGACCTTGCAGGTGGGTGGCAGCAATGTGGTGGTAGAGGTAACCGCTGCCGGGAACGAATTACAGACGATGAATGCAACCGTGGGAAACACCATCACGAGTGCTGCCCTCGACGCACTCCCCAGCATTGGCCGCGACGTCAGCAGTTTCGTCGAGTTGCAGCCCGGTGTGAGCCCCGAAGGAAGCGTTGGTGGAACCGTCAATGACCAGAGCTATTTTTCGCTCGATGGCGGCAACAATAGCAATGACATGGACGGCAACATGTCCACCTACACCACCACCTATGCCGGAGACCCAACCGGCGGCGTTGCCGCTCAGAACACTTTCTACCTCACCGGTCAGCCGACCGGCGTGATGCCGACTCCGCAGGACAGCGTGGAGGAATTCAAGGTCAACACCGCTGGCCAGACTGCCGACTTCAACAGTTCGTCGGGCGCCGAAGTCAAAGTCGTTACTAAACGTGGGACCAACTCGTTCCATGGAACCGCTTACGACTATTACCTCGATAACAACTGGTCGTCCAATTCGTGGCAATCGGCTCACAACCTTCCAAGCTTCCATTACAACCGGTTCGGCGGGGCCATTGGCGGTCCGCTCATTCCGAAGGAAGTCTTGGGGGGGAAAACTTATTTCTTCTTCAACTATGAAGGGTTTCGCTGGCCTGACAACTCTGTCAGCATTAACCGCGACGTTCCCTCGCCGCGGATGAGAGTCGGCCTGCTTACTGACGCAACTTCTGGCACGGTCTACAATCTGAATCCGACCGCGGTTACCGACCCGGTTACAGGCAAATCCGTACCTGGCAGTAACGGCTGCACCACGTTCACTAGCACTAGCGGACTCTGCGATCCTCGGTCCATTGGCCTAAATTCTCTGGTCGGTCAGCTCTGGCAAAAGTACGAGCCGCCATCGAATTTCAACTGCATCAATGCGACGATTTGCGACAACGTCAATGTGCTGGGATTCACCTCCAACGTGAAGCTACCGCAGAAGACTAACTTCATGGTGGGGCGAATCGATCACGACTTTTCCCAAAAGTGGCACTTCATGTCCAGTTACCGATACTTCAAGTTCGGCTTGAATGCCACCTCAGACCAAGTCGACATCGGCGGCTTCTTCTCCGGCGACAAGTTGGGAGTACCGTCGAGCCAGTCGAGCGATCCGCAGCAGGCATGGTATTTGGTAACGGGCCTGACGACCAACATTTCACCCAACGTCACCAACGACTTTCATTACAGTTTCCTCCGGAACTGGTGGCAATGGGGGCGGGTGGGAGACGTGCCTCAACTGGCGGGACTGGGAGGAGCGCTGGAACTCGGTAACGGCGAGTCTCACTTCGAGAATCTGGGTCCCTACAATGTGAACACCCAGCAAAGCCGCACGCGCTTCTGGGATGGACACGATCAGATGTTCCGCGATGACCTTTCGATGCTGAAAGGCAACCACCTGTTCCAATTCGGTGGCCAGTATCAGCACAATTTCAACTGGCATCAACGGACGGATAACGGCGCCGGCATCAACTATCAGCCTGTCTATCAGATGGGGTTGGGCGCGAACGGCTCGGGCATGGCGTCCCCACTGGCTATGTGTGACCCAACGATCAACAAAGGTGTCAGTATTACGAACTGCGACGCCCTCACTGCCGCGATGCTAGGAGTGGTTTCGATCTCGCAGATTGCGTATACCAGGTCAGGGTCCACTCTGCAATTGAATCCGCCCCTGACACCCGCGTTCGACCAGAGCACGATCCCCTATTACAACGTCTATTTCAGCGATACCTGGCACATGAAGCCCACCTTCACACTTACGTATGGTTTGGGCTGGACGCTGGAAATGCCCCCGGTAGAGAAAAATGGCAAGCAGGTGGAATTTGTAGATCAGGCCAATCAGATCATCGACACTGAGAGCTATTTGAAATCGCGCGAGAAGGCGGCTCTCCAGGGTGGAGTCTATAATCCCGAAGTCGGGTTCAATCTGGTTGGAAATACCGAGAGCGGCCGAAAGTATCCCTACGATCCCTATTACGGTGAATTCAGCCCACGCGTGGCTGCCGCCTGGAATCCCCGCTTTGACAGTGATTCAATGCTTGGAAAGGTCTTCGGCCATGAGGACACTGTCGTTCGCGGCGGTTATGGTCGCGTGTATGGCCGTTTGAATGGGGTTGATCTGGTCCTGGTGCCGTTGCTGGGAACTGGTCTAATCCAGCCGGTCCAGTGCTTCAATAACCAGAGCCTTAACCCCTCGGGTGGAGGGGCTGGGGGCACTTGCAGCGCGAATGCAGTAACTTTCAACAATGCTTTCCGTATTGGCACAGACGGTCTGTCGGCCCCGATTCCAAAGGCTGATCCTACGCTGCCACAGCCAGACTTTCCCGGATTCAACGCCATTGCGGCGGGCGCCGGCGAGGCCTTGGATCCTCACTTCCGTCCCAATGTGGTGGACTCTTTCGATTTCACCATACAGCGGCAGCTATCCCGAAAGCTCACCCTGGAATTCGGATACATTGGGCGCAGAATTACCCACGAATATCAGCCCGTCAACATAAACGCGGTGCCCTACATGATGACGCTGGGTGGTCAGCGGTTCGACAAGGCCTATGCCAACGTCGTCCTGCAATACTGCGGCGGCTTTGCTGGAATGGCAGGTGGCCACTGCGCCGCGAATGCTGGAGCCGTGACCCCACAACCCTTCTTTGAGACCGCACTCGCCGGAACAGGCTACTGCACGCCGGGAACCTGTACTAAAACGATGGTCGCGAACGAAGGCGGCAACCTTGCTGCCCAGCAGGTGTGGTCTCTATGGAGTGACCTGGATAAGGGTGCTTTCAATTTCCCGCGTTCGATGATGAACACTCCTTTCAATTGCCCCACCGGAGCTGAGTTTGGCTGCGGAGGCCAGCTCTCCTCAGGAGTGGGCATTAACGCCAGCGTCGGTCACGGGGACTACAATGCCGGGTTTGTTTCCCTGAAAATGGCGGACTGGAAGGGCATGACCATGCAGTCAAACTTCACCTGGTCTAAGGCGCTGGGTACCGGTGCCCTGGTTCAGGCAACCAGCGGATACTCTCCCGATGATCCGTTCAACTTGAACCAGATGTACGGCAGGCAATTCTATGATCGTAAATTTATCTACAACACGTTTATCGTGTATAGCCCCCCCTTCTACAAGGGCCAACAAGGGTTGTTGGGACGAGCGTTGGGCGGTTGGACGTTCTCGACCGTATTCACCACAGGAAGCGGGCAGCCTCTCCAAGTATGGACCTCGGGCTTCTCCGGGCAGGAATTCGGCGGCATGGACGCCATCAACTTCAACGATACATCGACCGCCATCCAGATGGCGCCGGTTCAGACTGGTCACGCCTACAGCAGCAGCACGCCCGGAAATTTCCCAAATATCTTCAAGAATCCCACCCAGGCGTTTAACAGCTTCCGCAACCCGATTCTGGGCCTGGACACCAGATCTACCGACTTCGTCACCGGCCTGCCTTACTGGAACGTAGACTTCAGCGTCCGAAAGAACGTAAGAATCGCTGAACAAGTAGCCATGGAGTTTCAAGCTGTCTTTACGGACATCTTTAATCACAATCAATGGCTCGATCCACTGCAGCCTTGGGGTTTGTTCTCCCAGTCTAGTTTCGGGGTCACCGGGGGTTCCGCGCAGGGAGTCACCGGAGGTAACCGGACGATCCAGTTGGGTGCCCGCGTTCGCTTCTAATCAACCTGAAGACGCCATCAGCTTGGCGCCTTCCTCAAATCCAAGGCCGCGCCCCAGGGCGCGGCCTTGACTTTGTTGGGACACTCTACGTTAGGCTTACGGGGCTGAGCACACGACCGGGTATCGAATCGTCTCACGCGAACCACGTCTCTGGGGAATCTACATGAACAAGGTCTTCGTTGGGATGATTGCGAGTCTTCTTTTTGGCGGAGTCGTCTTTGGTCAAAGCAGCGCCGGTCAGAGCGGCGCGGCGCCAGCCGTCACCGTGATTCGCGCCGGTACCCTGATTGATGGCAAATCCGACCAGCCGCGCCGCGACCAGGTGATCGTCGTTCGGGGCAATCGCATCGAGAGCGTCTCGGATGCCGCGACGGCCAAGATACCTGCGGGCCCGGCCGTGATCGATCTTTCGAAGGCCACCGTGTTGCCGGGCCTGATCGACTCCCACACGCATATCTTTCTGCAGGGAGAAGATCCCGCCCAAGGTGGATACGACGCCAACATCCTGACGGCTCCCCTGGCGCTGCGGGCGGCACGAGCCACCGTTTCGGCGCGGCGGGCGCTGGAACAGGGGTTCACGACGCTGCGCGACGTCGAGACCGAGGGCGCCGGCTATGGCGACATCGGCATCAAGCAGGCGATCGAGGCGGGGTACATTCCCGGGCCGCGGCTCTTGGTCGCGACGCGGGCCATTTCGACGACCGGAGGATATCCGCTGGAGGGATACGCTCCGGAGCTGGAGATGCCGAAAGGGGCGCAGATCGTTGACGGTCCGGTCGAAGCGCGCAAGGCGGCGCGAGAACAACTCGACCACAGCGCGGATTGGATCAAGGTGTACATGACGCATCGCTCGTGGGTGGGAAAGAACGGCGAACTGGTGTCGCAGCCAACGCTCACGGTAGAGGAACTGCGTGCGATCGTGGACGAAACTCATGGCTGGGGAAAGAAAGTCGCATGCCACGCCTACGGCGGGATCGGGCTGCATCGCGCACTGGATGGCGGATGCGATTCCATCGAGCACGGGCTCGATCTCGACGATGCCGCGATCGCGCAAATGCTGAAGCAAGGCACCTGGTACGTGCCAACGCTCAGTGTGTACTACACCGACTGGGGTCCGCCGGACTCCGAGGCCGGCCAGCGCGACCGTTTGCGGGCTTCGGTGCACGAACCCTCCTTCAAGAAGGCGCTCAAAGCTGGGGTGAAAATTGTCTTCGGCACCGATATGGGCGGGATTCCGTGGACCGAGCCCATCGCCCAGGAGTTCTCGCGCATGGTCGAGTTTGGCATGCAGCCCATGGATGCGATCCAGAGCGCCACTTCCCGCGCGGCGGTGATGCTCGACATGGAAGGCAAGATCGGCGTGCTGGCCCCGGGAGCGTTCGCCGACATCGTTGCTGTCGACGCCGACCCCTTGCGCGATGTCAAAGCGCTCGAGAAGATCGATTTCGTGATGAAGGACGGGAGAGTGTTTCGCTCGAAGTAGAGGGATATGCCCGCTTGATCGGCCATCCTTCGTAATTCTTTGCAAATTCCCTTGACAAGTGCGTCGGCGCGATCATAATGCGTCAATCCTATTTCCAGGGTCGATTCGGTCGAAAGGTACCGGCCGAGGAGGTGCGTATGAGCGTGCTGGAGCTTTGTGATCGGGAGATTGCAGCGGTAGGTCTGGAAGCCAGCGTAGCGGACGCCATTCACAAGATGCTTGACCATCACGTGGGAGCCGTCGCGGTCGTCGACAGCGAGTATCGTGTGGCCGGGATCTTTACCGAGCGCGACGTGCTTCGGAAGATGTCGCTCAGCCATGTTGACCCTAAAGCGACTCCAGTGCGAGAGCTCATGACCACGCCGGTGGAGATGGCCACGCGCGGCACCGGTGCCGGGGAGGCCCTGACCACCATGCTGGAGCGGCACTTCCGCCATCTGCCGGTGGCCGACGACAGCGGCAGGTTGTTGGGGATTCTCTCGATCCGGAATCTGCTGGAGTGGCGCGTGGACGACCTGAGCCGGGAGTTGGAGTCGCTAGAGCAGTATGTTTCCAACGATGGGCCGGGCGGCTAGAATCTTTCGGCTGTGGCTTCGTTCGGTTTTTACATCACCCTGCCCGTTTCTGGTGCGGGAACCGCCTCTGCCTGGACAGACCAATCTTTGACGTCGTTAACTCTCAACCAAGTTCGAGGAAAAGAATGACCACAAGAATTAAGGGTGTCGTGTTTGCGGTCGTGGTGGTTTTGGGGATGCAGTTGTCAGCGCAGACGTCCCGCCACGTCGTGGTGCACGCGGGGCACGTGTTTGATGTGAAAACTGGCAAATTGCTCGCCGATCAGATGCTGGTGATCGAAGACGGAAAGATCATCAGTGCTGGTGCGGCCGGGGAGGTGAAGGCTCCCGCCGATGCGGTACGCATCGATTTGCCCAATGCGACCGTCCTCCCCGGGCTGATCGATGCCCACACCCATCTGACCATGGATCCCAGGTTCGGCTACGAGCGGCTGGCGAACTCCGTGCCGCGAGAGGCCCTGACCGGTGCTAAGAACGCGCGCCTCACGCTGCTCGCAGGATTTACCACCGCGCGCAACGTCGGAGCGCGGGACTTCACCGATGTGGCTCTGCGCGACGCCATTAATGCGGGCGACGTGCCGGGGCCGAGACTGCTGGTGAGCGGACCGCCGCTTAGCATCACCGGCGGACACTGCGACAACAACATGCTGCCTTTCGAGTATCACGCCACCAGCGACGGGGTAGCCGATGGCATCGCGGCCGTGCAGCATAAGGTGCGCGAGAACATCAAGTACGGTTCCGATCTGATCAAGGTGTGCGCCACCGGCGGAGTGCTCTCGCTGGGTGACAATCCGCAGCACTCGCAGTACACCCTCGAGGAAATGAAGGCTATCGTGGCCGACGCGCACCGTCTGGGCCGCAAAGTCGCTGCGCACGCGCACGGGGAGGAGGGAATCCGCTGGGCGGCGGAGGCAGGCGTCGATTCAGTCGAACACGGCTCGTACATTGACGATGCCGGGATCGCGGCCATGAAGGAACACGGGACTTACCTGGTCCCGACGCTCTACCTTGGGGACTGGATGATCGACAACGCCGGCCTGACGCACCTGCCTCCGCCGCTTTTGGCGAAGGCGCAGGAAGTGATTCCTGCGGCGCGCAAGAACATTGCCCACGCGTTTTCCAGCGGAGTAAAAGTTGCTTTCGGCACCGATGCCGCAGTCTATCCCCACGGCCTGAACGCGCACGAGTTCGCGGTAATGGTGCGGCTCGGCCTGACGCCGCTGCAGGCGATTCAGGCGGCGACGGTCAACGCCGCGGACTTGCTGGGATGGTCGGGCAAAGTTGGGACTCTGGAGCCGGGTGCGTGGGCGGACATCATCGCGGTGGAAGGCGACCCCATTAAAGACGTTACCACGCTGGAGCGCGTGAAATTTGTGATGAAGGGCGGCGATGTGGTGAGGAACGAATACGGAAAGTAAGTGCCGCATAACCGCAAAGGACACAAAGTTACACGAAGGAGACTTTGGGACTAAGACTTCGTGATACTTCGTGTCCTTCGTGGTTTATCGCTTTTACTGGCGAGCCTGCTCGGTGATCCAATCGGTCCAATAGGAAGCGGCTCCACTGGCGGTGAGTGTGCCTTTGCCTTCCACCGCATCCACAAAGTTCTCGATCAGCGGACCGTGTACATTGCGGTGATTGGGAAGATTCTCGCGTCCGCCGGGGTAGACGAGGTCGGGACCATTCAGCGGAGATAATTCCATCTCCCCTTCCGTACCCCGAATGCGGCATTCGTCGCGATTAATTTTGGAATGCCAGCGAACGTCGACGACGGCGCGAACGCCATCGGCATATTCGATCATCACCGTGGCGTTATCTTCCACGGCATAGTGATGCACCACGTTGGAGAGTTGGCTGGTCGCTCGGTGCGGCTGCCCGAAAAGAAAGTTAAGAACGTCGATGCGATGCGAGGCGATGTCGAATAGCGGGCCGCCTCCAGCTTTGGCGGGATCGACCAACCAACTGCGGCTGCCGGTTCCATCAAACCACATGTGGCAGGTCGCCTCGGCCAGCACGGGTTTTCCGATGACTCGCGCTTCGAGCAGTTGTTTGGCGCGAAGCACTTTGGGATAGAACCGGCGGTAGTAGGCGACGCCGAAGGTTTTGCCGGTTTCGTCGGCGGCCTGCACCATGGTGCGGGCTTCGGCTTCGTTCATTGCCATCGGCTTTTCGCACAGCACGTGCTTGCCCGCGCGCAGGGATTGAATCGTCTGCGGCGCATGAAGAAATACGGGCGTGCCGACATAGACGGCCTCAACGTCGGGATCCTCGAGCGCCTCACCGAGATTGGTGAAGACCCGCGTGTTGTAGGGTGCGGCTTTTGCCGGATCGCGGGTGACCAGGCCGTAAAGCTGGCTGCGGGGTTCGTCCTGGATTGCAGGAATGACACGGCGAGTCACGATGTCGCCGATTCCGATTACGATCCAGTTGAGATGAGTAGGTTTCAAGGTTTCAGAGTTTCAAGGTTTCAAAGTATCGAACCGACGCGGCTGGCCTGAAACTTTGAAGCCTAGTCTTTTTCCATAAAATCAAAAGCCGGCCTGCGCCGGCCTTTGATTCGATTTCAAGCAACCACTACTTCTTGGGAGCGATCGCGTCCTTCGCGGCCTTGGCGACGCGGAACTTCACGACGGTCTTGGCTTTGATCTGGATGGGTTCGCCGGTCTGCGGGTTACGTCCGACGCGGGCTTTGCGATGCGCCTTTACGAGGCGTCCCAAGCCGGGCACGACGAACACGCCGTTTTTCTTGGTTTCTTTGATGGCGGTGTCGGCCAGGTGCTCCAGGAACGCCGCAGCCTGCTTGTTGTTGAGTTCATTCTTCTCCGCCAGAAGGCGGACCAGTTGTGTTTTGGTCAAACCAGCAGCCATGTACTTCCTCCTCGTAAGAATCGGTTGAATACCAGTGGGCGCTATCTTATACCCATCGCCTGTGGAAATCACCTTATTTTACGCAGGTTTTTGCGCTGGGATGCTCGCGAGAGCGCATTGTTACAGGGTTTTGCGCATCGGCGGCGCCAAAACGGGCCTGGGGTGCGTGCCAGCGTAGTAACCTCCCGAAGTGCCATAATGTTTGAGGGGTTTCTTCCTTGCGTTGTGCGATCTGCGAAATCCGGAAAGAGAAGCGCTTCTGTCCCGCGGTGCACGGGCGTATTTGCCCGCAGTGCTGCGGCGAGCAGCGCGAAGTGACGCTCGATTGTCCGAGTGATTGCCCCTATCTTCTGCAGGCCCGCCAGCACGAAAAGCCGCGCCCGGCCGATCAGCTTGATGCGGCGGGATTGTTTCTGCACATCGCGGTTTCTGATCAGTTCATGTATGAGAAGGAACACTTGCTCATGGGCCTGACCTACGCCCTGGACAAAGCCGCGCGAAGCGATCGCAGCCTGCATGATCAGGATCTGATTCAGACGCTGTCGGTTTTGACCAGGAGCTACGAGCGGCGCGTGAACTCTGGGTTGCATTACGAGCAGCCTCTGACCAGTGATTCGCAGCGGAGGGCCGCGGCCGAGGTCGAAACCATGATCAAGGAGTATCGCGAGGCCGAGCAGAAACACTTGGGATACTCCACGCTCCGCGAGTCTGACGTGCTGAAGGCACTGGTGTTTCTGTTGCGTCTCGCACACGGCAGAACGTCCGGTCGTCCGAAATCGCGGGCGTTCGTGGAGTTTCTATTTTCGCAGTTTCCCGAGAAGGAAACAGCGGTCGTCACATCGCAAGACGCAGGTAGCCGGATCATCCTGCCCTAAGACCGTCGCCACGGATTTTCACGGATCCACCCGGATCTAATTCTTCGGTTTTATCCGTGAGAATCCGGCTGATCCGGGGCTAGGCTTTTTGCAGTTTGCGCACGGCTGGCCCCGCAGGCAATTCTTCCAGCAGTCTCCGAATTGTTTTCTTCAAACTCGGATGCCAAACCTCGGGCGCGATTTCGGCCAGAGGTTCCAGGACGAAGCGGCGCTGTTGCATAGCAGGATGGGGAATAGTCAACTCCGGGGAATCGACGATCGTCTCGCCGAGCACCAGGATATCGATGTCGATCGTGCGCGGGCCCTTCTTCTGATGAGTGCGCACTCTGCCCATCTCCTGCTCGATGGCAAGCAAGTTTGCCAAAAGCTGCGCGGGAGTTAGGTTGGTTTCGAGAAGGACGACGCAGTTCAAGAACCAGGCTTGGTCAGTGAACTCCACCGGCTCCGTCTCATAGAGCGAAGAAACGGCCGCGACGCGCCCCAAAGCTCGCAACCGCGCGATGGCATCGCTGAGATAGCTCTCGCGATTCCCAATGTTTGATCCAAGCGAGAGATAGGCCGAGATGGGCATCCGAGGCTGCATCCAGTTGTACTCTGCCTAGTTCAGCCGTGCAATCCCGTTTGAGTCCGGCGCAAAATGATAGACACGTTTCACCGCCGTTCATGTCCGCAAGGCCAATTACCTTTGTTACCTTCGTACTTCTGCTGCGCACCCATAGAATCGACTGTATGACGTTAGATTCCCTCCTCCTGAGCCAGGATCCGGAATTGGTGGGCGTGATTCGGCCTACGCTCGAAAAGCTGGCGATAGAGGTCGAGATCTGCCATGAGGCTCGAGCTGCCGCCGACATTCTGATCTCAGAGAAGTTCGACGCCGTCATTGTGGATTGTGACGACCTGACGGGAGGACTTGGAGTACTGCAGGGGCTGCGCAGCACACCCAGCAACAAGAATTCCGTGACCTTCGCCATCCTGAATGGAAAGAGAACGACCACGCAAGAAGCCTTCGGCATGGGCGCGAATTTCGTGCTGCAGAAACCGATCAGCGCGCTCAATGCTTTGCGCTGCTTCCACGCCGCCCTGAATTTCATGGTGAAGGAGCGCCGCCGGTACTTCCGGCACCCCCTGAAAATGCCGGTAAGAATCCTCATGGCCGACAAGGTGGTAAAGGCAACGAGCACGAACATCAGCGAGAGCGGCATCGCGCTGATGCTCCGGGAAGCGCTGCCGAAGGGCGCCAACCCTCGGCTGCAGTTTGTACTGCCAGAGACAATTTTCAATCTCGACCTCGAGGCTGAAGTGGTCTGGGCCGACGTTAAGGGGCGTGCCGGCCTCCGTTTCCACAACGTTCCCGAAGATTGCCAGCAAGAACTGGAGAAATGGCTCAATGAACGGATGGAGAAAGAGATGCCGGGAGCCAAGGAACGAATCACTGCCGCCGATACCGACCTCCTGCAATAGCCATACCACCTAAGCTCAACCGGCCTGCTTGCGCCAGCCCCAACAATGGGCTTCCGTGCGCGGGGTATCTTGTCTGAGACTTGTCCAAATCGCCAACCGTGGCATTCTGGAAGATCAGCACAGAGCCACGCCCTATGTCGACCAACGAGTTCCGCATTGCCAAAGTAGAGAGAACCCTGCGCTGGTTTGAGGAAGACATTCCCCTGCTCAACATGCGCGTCAAAGAACTGTCGAAGGAGAGACAGGAGTCGGCGCGCAAGTTCGCCGTCGCAGTGATTGATCAGACCCGAGCTGAACTCGAAAGGCTACTCGAGGAGCGCCCGGTCGACGGAGCAGATTCCGGCGATCCGCCGTGCGAACCAGCCGACTGAAGTGGCGAATCCCCAGCTGAAGATTCTCTATTCAGAGTGAATGTTTCCTAGACCGCTGCCCCGACCGCGGCCTCGACACCAGAGCCCGCCTCAGTTGCGGTTTCTTCGCTGGAGACAGTTACTTCTTCCCACAGCGTTTGGTCGCGCAAGATGCGCGACACCAGCGCCGTGTGCATGGCATGCCCGGCGCGGTCGGCCACCACCTTGCCCAGGATCTGTTGCCCTAGCAGTGCGAGGTCGCCGACCAGATCGAGCACCTTGTGGCGCACGAACTCGTCGGAGAAGCGCAGTGGGCCGTTCTCAATTCCGTCGCGGGTCAACACGATGCAATTCTCGCTGGAGGCGCCGCGGATCAGTCCCATGTTGCGCATGGCCTGCTCGTCCTGGCGCGAGCCGAAAGTGCGTGCGGGCGCGATGTGGCGAAGATAGCTTCCGTTCGACAGTTGTACCTGGAACGTTTCTTTCCCGATCAGCGGGTGGGGAAAGTTGATGGAGTAGGAAACCGAGTAGGAGTTTGCCGGATACACGGCAATGAATTTGTTGCCCTCGCGCATCTCCACTTCGCGGCGAATCTTCAAGTACTTGCGCGGGCGGCGCTGCTTGCGGATGCCCACCTTGCGAATCATCTCGGCAAACGGTTGCGCGCTGCCGTCGAGGATGGGCAACTCCAGGTTGTCGAGCTCGACGATCGCGTTATCGATGCCCAGACCAATAAACGCCGATAGCAGATGCTCGGTGGTGGAGATGAGCACGCCCTTTTTCATCAGGCTGGTGGCGTAGCTGACGCGGGCCACGTTGCGGCTGACCGCCTCGATCGCGAATCCGTCAAGGTCGATGCGGTGGAAGACAATCCCCGTCCCCGAGGGCGCAGGCAGGATGCGCATGGAGACTGGGGCGCCACTGTGCAGGCCTATACCAGTGCATCCGACTGCCGAGCGAATTGTCTGCTCGTGAATCAATCGTGTGTGAGATGAACTTTGGAGAACAATTAGATTACTGCCCACGTCGAAAAAACTGTCTGTGGCAAAAAAGCCACACTCCGTGGCGCAAAATCGACTTCCCCGGGAGTGGGTCGCGCTCTGGCATAATATAAGTAAGTATATTATTTTAAACAGCTTACGATGAGAGTCGGCCCGGTCAGTGCTTGCCGGGCTGTTTATTGGGGTTGTAGCCGGAGTTCGGGTCGAACATGGCAGCATCAAGTCCCTGATTGATGGTCACCGCATTGAGGAAGCGCTGGCTGGCCATGTCGCCATTGAAATAGCGGGTCACGTTGTAGGGCGCCATGATGCCGGAGACTTGCCGGTAGTTTTCGTAGATTTCTTCTTCCAGATTCTTTTGCCGGTCGATCGGATCGCGCCATTCGAACGTCTTCCTGACCGGGAGATGAGTGTCCACATCGAAGTACAGGGTCACGCTCTCGTCTTTAGCATTGATCAAGGTCACCCGCAGTGCGGGATGCTGCGCCGCGATGGCGTTGCCCTCAAACAAGAAAATGACTCCGGGATCGGTCACCCAGCTGCGAAGTATGGTGTCGAGTGAGAACCGGCGCCGCCGGAGGTACTGGGAGAGATCTTTCTCCTCCATGGGATGGGCCCCTTTGTAGGTGATTTCCCATCCTTTGTTGCCGACATACAGTTCGGCAATGTCACGCTCCTTGGTGATCTCAACCCGCTCCTTGTCGGGAAACTCGGAGAAGCTCCAGAAAACGGCGCCGCCTCCGCTGGGCTGGCCGTGGTGGAAACTGTAGCCGCGGCCTTGCTGCTCGCGGTCCCGAATGGTCAGATAGACCTCTCCCCCTAGAGCCTGGATGCCTTGCTGGACAACCTCTTTCGCCTTGCGCGTGTCGGCATCGTCCGGGTTAGCCGACGGCGGAGCTCCGGCTGGGGATGGAGCCAGCGGCATCGACCCGGAGGGGGCGCCGGAAGACTGGTTCCCCGCCTGGGCCCAAGCCGCGCACACCAAAACCAGAATGGGGAAAAACGGTTTCATTCCAACTGTGCGAGTGATTGCGTGCAACCAGAATTGTAGCGTCTTTTGTGGCCTTCGGCCTGCGGTGTAAGGGCTCCTACCCAGCTTGGATGCAGTAACAGCCGGAAATGCAAGCTCGCGCTTCTGCTTTTTGTGGCCTGGCAGTCTGCTGAAAAACTCGCGATTCGTATCCGGGCACGCCTTCAGGCGTGCCGAATCAGCCGCCAAGATGAGACCGTCTTCAGCCGCTGCGGAACGCCGTTCGCCAGCCAATCCCCCTTTCAAAATGCTAGCCGGCCAGGACCGCCCCGCCATTTACATTGAAGATCTCGCCGGTAATGAAGCCGGCGTGCTCGGTGCACAGGAACAGCACGGGAGCGGCGATCTCTTCCGGCTTGCCCACGCGGCCCAGGGGAATGGTGCGCCGAATGGTGTCGCCGGTCTTGGGATCTTCTAGCGCCGCCGCACTCATGTCCGTGTCAACCCAGCCCGGCGCGACGCAATTCACGTAAATACCTGCGGAAGCCAGTTCGCTGGACAGGCTCTTGGTCATGCTGATGAGCGCGCCCTTGGTCGAGGAATAGTCGCAGTGATAGGCCTCGCCGCGCTGCCCGCTGGTCGAACTGATGAGCACGATGTGCCCGGCCGTTGCGTTCGTACGCGGCTGAGTCTTCATTTGTGCGACGGCGTGCTTGACCAGCCCGAAGACACCGTCGAGGTTGATCGACAGGGTGGAGCGCCACTGCTCGTCGGACATGCGCTCGATGGGAACGTCTTCCGCTGGCCAGACTCCGTGGTTGGCAACGAGAATGTCGAGGCGTCCGAAATGGCCGACCGTCTCGGCCACCAGCGACCGTGCGGCCTCAGGATTGTCGAGATTGCTCGCGACCGGGTAGCAGACCGCCGGGCCGCAATCCTTCGCGAGTGCGTCTGCCTGGGAACGAGCACTCCGATAACTGAACACAACCTTGGCACCCGCGGCCGCGAACATGCGGACCGTGGCGGCGCCGATGCCGCGCGAGCCGCCGGAGATCAGAGCTACCTTGCCCGAGAGAGAAAGAGGGATCGACATAGCAGAATAGGCTAACGCAAAAATCAGCCTCGGAGGTAATGGGAGCAGTCAGAGCCCGAGCGGGCCAGGATGTTTTGCTTCGAAAGTTCTCCACGGACGGCGCGGTTTCGTCGCATAGTGTTTTCGGTAGCCAATGCAACGCGGTTTTTTGAGGAGGGTCGACGGAACCTTCGCCTCGAGTGATCCACCCGGTGCGTCCGCGATCAATGTCACTGCAATCTCTCGGATGGTGTGGCCGTCGGGAGCTACCAAGGCGGCGGCGCGGGCAGCATGGGTGTCTGCGAAAAAACTGGAGACCATCGTGAGCTTTGACCCGCCCGGATTCAACGAAACCAGCGTATTCGGGATCACACGAAATCGTAGGAGACGAGAACTCTCACAACGGTGTTTTTCGTGGCTTCCTCTCGACCACTCGCTAGCCGCGCTTCCCGAGCGCGGCCCTAGCCGACGCGCAGGTAGGTCGAATAGGGCTGATCATCCAGAACCGTCCACGGCAACATCTTCATGACCCGATCACCATCCAGCGCCACGTGCCATAGTCCTGGCGCCATCTTTTTCGCCGCGAGCAATTGCGCCCGTGTCACCGCCGGTTGCGCAGCATCGGTGATGTTAAACAGCACCAGTGGCCCCACCAGCAGCGCTACCGTATCCGTATGTTGCCGATCAACCGCCTCCAGCCGCGTCGTCATCGGAAATTCCACATCAATGCGGTCGCCCGTCTTCCACTTCCGCCGCAGGTGAGCGAAGCTCCCGGCCTCCACCGCCTCCCGCTTGCCGTTCACCGCAATCGAAGCCTTCCCGGCCCAAGCTGGAATCCGCAGATTCACCGCAAACTTCGCTGGCTTCGACGCCTTCACCTCAAACTGCACGTGCGCGTCGTCAGGATACTCGCTCTTCTCTGTCAGCGCGATCTGCGATTTACCCTGCGCCCATCGCACCGTGGAAGGGATGTAGAGATTCACATACACGCCGCCGGCATCGCGGAAGTAAGTATTGATCCGATAATCCGCCGCGACCTGAGGCATGGTTCCCGAGCAGCACGGCCAACGATGGGTTGAATAAACCTTCTGCCCCTTGAAGTTGTAGTCCGAGTAATAGAACGTTCGCCCGTCGGCCTCGAGGGGCTTCGCCCCCAGAATCGTGTTGTACATCATCCGCTCCATACTATCGCCGTAGCGCGGATCGCGCGTCACCCGCAGCAGATAACGGGTCAGTTTGAAGTGCGCGTACGACCCGCAAGGCGTCTCAAATCCGCTGTGGGTCTTGGTGAGGCTGTCACAGATATCCACGCTTCCCGTCGCCCGCAGCACTTCATCCGGCCCCCATCCTCCGGTGGCGAAACTCTGCCCCGCCAGCATGTCGAACCCATTCTTCGCCGCGCGCAGATGCTTCTCGCTCCCCAGGGTTAGATACGCCTGCATGGCTGAGCACAGCGAGTTGACGTGGCTGTAGGCATGCCGCCCTGCTAAATCGTTTTGTCCCTCCGCCAGCCGGTCGAAGAACGGTTCGTTCAAATACTCGATGGCCAGCGCTCGATATCGTTCTCCCGCCCCCCGCTGATAGGCCAGGAACAGATTCTCCGGCATGGTGTAGGACTCATCCCAAGTCCAGGACTCATCTTTCCCCGGCCGCCAGCTCTGCCCATGTTCGACTGCCTGCTTCGGCAAATGCGCCATCGCGGCGTCCGTGGTTTTCGCCAGGATCGCCCACGCGTCGGGATCGCCCGCAAATTTATGTGAATCGATCAGCCCGCACACCAGCTTGTCATAGCAGTAAGCTGGGAACCGGTTGTTCTCGTAGAAGTCCCCCGCGATAACCTGCGCGTAGAGCCGGTTCAACCGCAACACTTTCTCGCGCGCCGCTTGCGACCCGGTGATGGCATACACGCGCGCCAGTGCCGAGACCCACTGCCCAAACGTTGCCGCCGGCGCAAATCCCGCGTCAAACGTGTGCCAGTCATAGTTGGGATCGTACCGGTACCACCCTCCCAAGTCCTCGCCCGGCGCCGCTTGCCCGATCATCAACCGAAACGGCTTGAGCAGGGCGTCATCGCTTAACCCCATCAACACGGCGTGCGTCTGCTGAAGCTGTTGCTCGTGGAGGGGGCTGTCCAGGGACACATCCCCGTAACTGAATTCTTCCAGTGGATCGGACTCGGAGGCCGGGAACCGGGAGGCGTGGGCTAGGGTGCGATCCTGCAAACCGGGCATTAGACTCGCAACCGAAGCCAGAGCGGCCGACTGCAGAAATCTTCTGCGGGAGACTGCGGGCGAGGGAGACATTGGTTCCTCCATCTTTCGGGACGGAGAGCAGAGACACTGGCGGGAGCGGAGACCCTACCGCTGGTTCTCCCCTTCTTTATACATGTACTTGATCGCCGGCTTGTAAATCATCAGGTTGGGCGCGCCCGAATCGCGGTTCACTTTGATGCAGTTCCGATCGTACCATTCGATGATGCCGTGCACTTCCTCGCCGTCGCGCAGGACAATCACCATCTGCGTACGGCCCTGCATCTGCTTCTGGTAGTAAAAATTCTCGGCGTTGGTCTGCTCCGGAGGCGCGGGCTTCTTCCCCAATCCGCCTCCCCCCATCGTACGATCACCACGTTCTCCGCGGTCGGCGCGGTCGTGCCGCTCCGGGCGCTCGCGGCGTTCCTGTGCCGGTACCGGTGCCAGGCTGTGATTGCCATGATTTTCCGCGCGCGGCAAAGTCGGCCGTATCAACTTCCGGTTGGCGAAATTCTCTTTCTCGGCGGATTCACTCGCACGGACGGGATCCATAATTTCCTTCATAGTGGCGCTGCCTCTGGATGCACGCATTCGCGCATATTGCCACGCTCGGGGGGCCGGGGGATATAAATCAACCAAGGCGTGAAATTGTACCTACCGTACCACAGGAAGCCCGCCAAGACAACCACGTCGTCAAAGCGCCGTTCCCCGTTGTGACCAATCCTGCACACCCTAGAATATCAATTTGTTTCCCCATCGCAGGTCGGCTTCCGGCCCTCACTCGCCGCGCGCTCAGCCTGTTTTCGTCAGATCAACTCCCCGCCGTTCCCTGCCGCTGAGCGTAACGATCGCTACCAAACTCGCAATCGTGAGCACCGTCCAGGCCAGCACCGGCGGATAGCTGCCGCCATAGCGCGTCTCGACCACCTTCGCCTGGATCACCGCGTTCCGCGACGACAACAGGTTGCCCAGTTGATAGGCAAATCCGGGAAACGTCCCTCGCACCGAAGGTGGCGACAGTTCGTTCAGGTGCGCCGGAATCACTCCCCAAGCTCCCTGCACCGTGAATTGCATCAGAAAGCCGCCCAGTGCGAACATGGCCACGCTGTGCGAATACGCCCATAGCGGGATCACGGGAATCGCCAGCAAGGCCGCCACAATGATCGCCCGCCGCCGCCCGATGCGCTCCGACCAGGTTCCAAACAAAATCCCGCCCAGCAGAGCCCCAAGGTTGTAGATGATGACGATCAACCCGGTCGTCTGCGGTGTGAACTTCATGTTGCGCTCGAGAAACGTGGGATACAGATCCTGCGTGCCATGACTGAACGAATTGAAGGCAAACATCAGCACCACGAGAAACGCAAAAATGCCCAGGTGCGACACGATATCTCGCCCCAGCCTCTTCTCCGTTTCGCGCGCCACCTGCCCCTGCAGCCACGCCGGCGACTCCTCCACTTTCGTTCGAATGTAGATCACCAGAAACGCCGGCAGCGCTCCCAGCACGAACATTCCGCGCCAGCCGAACACCGGAAACAGCATGCGATACGCCAACGCCGCCAATAGATACCCGACCACATATCCTTCCTGCAACAGTCCCGAGAAAAAGCCGCGCCCCTCCGCGGGCAAGGTCTCGAACGTCAATGCCGCTCCCACGCCCCATTCCCCGCCCATGGCGATTCCAAAAAGCGCGCGCATGATGATGAAGACTTTCAGCGACGGCGCAAACGCCGAGGCCAGCTCAAATACCGAGTACGCAATAATGTCGATCATCAGCGTCAGACGTCGCCCGTACCGGTCGGCCAGGAGCCCGAACAGAAATGCCCCCACCGGACGCATGGCCAAAGTCCAAAAAATGGCCTCCGTGATCGCCGACACCTTCTCGTGGAATTGCGTGGCCAGCGCGTTGACGCAGAGCACCAGAATAAAAAAATCAAACGCGTCCAGCGACCACCCCAGAAAACACGCAAGGAACGTATTCCGCTGAACTGCCGTCAAGCTGCGAAAGTATCCAACAAATTCCATAATTTCGTCGTGCACGAATGGGAAGGGTACGACTTTAAGTCGTACCGTTGGAGCGCTCCTGGTACTGGGCTTTAACCCCTGCGGGTCTCGCCTGAAGGCTCCGAGATCCTGCGGGATGCTAGCATAAGCTTTTCCATCAACCATCAAAATTAAACCATCAACGATTCCCCATGCCCGAACTGGACCTCCCACAACGCCAGGCGACCGATGCGATCATGCTCACCGGCTTCTGGTATCGCGCCCTGGCCGCCGATCGCGTCCGCCGTGATCAGTTGCAGCAAGCGACGCTGCTCGAAATCCCGCTCGTCATCGGCCGCGACCGCCAGGGACAGCCCTTCGCCCTGCGCGACTCCTGCCCCCATCGCGGCATGCCCTTGAACAGAGGAAAATTCGACGGAGAAAATCTGGAGTGCCCCTACCACGGATGGCAGTTCGACGTGCACAACGGCCAATGCCAGCTGATTCCGTCACTCACTTCGGATCAGACGCTGAAAGTCGATCGCATCTACGCCGGTAGTTATCCCTGCGAAGAACAGGATGATTTCATCTGGGTCTACATCTGCGACCCCGCAGCGCAGGGTGCAGGTTTCACCGCGCCCGCTGAGGCGCCAGAGGGTGCACCGCAAATCGAAAAATTCACCGCGAAATACAAGCTCGCCTACCTGCAGGCCGAAATGCCCGTCAGTATCGATCACGGCATCATCGGCCTGATGGACCCAGCCCACGGCCCGTTCGTTCACCAGGCATGGTGGTGGCGCACGCGCCACAGCATCCACGAAAAGAAGAAAAACTTTGAACCCATCCCCAACGGCTTCCGCATGAGCGCGCACACCCCTAGCTCAAACTCTGCGCCCTACAAGCTTCTGCGCCTCTACGCCGACGCCGATTCCATCACCACCACCATCGATTTCGTCCTACCCAACATCCGCACGGAAACAATTCGCGCCGGCAAGTACTGGTTCTCAAGCCTTACCACCGTCACCCCGATCACGCGCAGCCAATGCCGCATCGATGTCGTCGCCGCCTGGAACCTATTCGGCTGGCTCCCCTTCGGCGCCGACTTGCTGAAATTCGTTTTCGCAAAATTCGTTGAGCAGGACCGCCGCACCATGGAAATGCAAGCCGAAGGCCTGAAGCACAACCCGCACCTGATGCTGATCGACGACGCCGACCGCCCGGCCAAGTGGTACTTCCAGCTGAAAGCCGCTCACCTCGAAGCCAAGCGCACCGGCACCGAAATGAAGCACCCGATGTCAGCCCCGGTCACCCTGAAGTGGAGAAGCTAGAACGGCGAGTGGACACTCATGTGGGGGCGGACACTCCTCCCCCAAACCGCGGAGCGGCGAAAGAATACAGCCCACAGCGTAAACCTTGGGTCCGAGTGACAAGAGCAGCGAGCCCCGGAAGGGGCGAAAGAAAAAAGCACAGCCGGACTATTTGTGTCCCTCGTGCCCCACCAGCCAGTCCATCGCCTCTTCCCGCGTCTTGAACGTAGGAAACTCCCGCTGCGAGAAGCTCTTGATATTCTCCTGGAACACGTGCGGCAAACTCTCTGCCCCCACCCAAGCAGACCGCTTCACGTAGGGACGATCGAGGGTCAGCACTTCCTTCATGCGGGTCACGACTCGCTTGTCCAGCTCTGCTCCCGTAAAGTCGGCGAGCGTCAGCATTGAGCCAGGCGCATGCCGCGCAACGATCGCCCTGACTTGATCCATCAGCAATAGCATTTCCTTCGCTCCGCAATGGCTGAGGTCCACAACAAAGATCGCCTGCCCCTTGTGCTTGACAAAGCGCAGCCGGTCATCCGATCCGCTGGAGCCCGATCCGCTAGAGGAAGATTCATCCGGCATCATGTCAGCAATCCCTCCACCACGCTGTAAGCCCCGTCCAGCGCGGCATCCAGTGCGGACGCATCTTTCCCGCCGGCTTCAGCGAGATCCGGCCGCCCTCCGCCCTTTCCCCCAACTTTCTGTGCCACCGGACCAATCACCTTGCCCGCCTGTACTCGGGTAGTAAGGTCTTTGGTGACTCCCACAATCAGCGCCACGTTCCCGTTCGATGCCGACCCCAGTACAACCACTCCCGACCCAATCTTGTCGCGCAGTTGATCGACCAGCGTCCGCATCTGCGCCCGCTCCAGATTGTCCACGCGATGCGCCAGCACCTTCACGCCCTTCACTTCTTTCACCTTGTCGCCAAGGTTAGCGGTACTCGACGACGCCGACTTCATCCGCACCTGATCCAGCTCCCGGGTAAGCCGCTTGATCTCCGAATCTTTCTTTTCCAGTTCTGCTTTCAGTGCGTTAGCCGGAGAGAACGATTTGTCACTGTCGGGGACTGACTCGGAAGTGGGTGCCCCATCCTTGCGCGTTTTTTGCGCAAGGGTGGGAGAGACGAAACTCGACACCACGTTCTCGAGTTGATGATCCTTGCGGAAGTGCTGCAGCGAACCTTTCCCAGTAATCGCCTCCACCCGCCGCACCCCGGAAGAAACGCTGCCCTCTTTCAAAATCTTGATCAGCCCGATCTCGCCGGTCGCCCCCGTATGCGTCCCGCCGCAAAGCTCCGTCGAAAAATCACCAATCTTGATCACCCGCACCTTGTCGCCATACTTCTCACCAAACAACGCCATCGCGTGGTATTCGTTGATAGCCATATCGATGGGCACATCAGCGATGGTCTCGACCTTCCGATTACGCAGCACTTCCTGGTTGATGATGTCCTCAATATCCTGCAACTCCTCGTCTTCCACCGCCGTGAAGTGCGAGAAATCAAACCGCAGATGCCCCGGCGCCACCAGCGACCCCGCCTGCTTCACATGCTTCCCCAACACCTCGCGCAGCCCCGCATGCAGCAGGTGCGTCGCCGTGTGATTGCGCATGGTTGCAAGCCGAACGTCGGTGTCAACAACAGCGTCAACCCGGTCACCAACGCGAATGACGAGGTTGCCCCACCCCTGTTTCGCGTTCTGTGCGAAAGAAGGTGGGGTTTTTGAACTCCCAGACTTCATTACAACCTGATGCGCCCGCACCCCCTGAATCGGGTAATAGCATCCCTTCACTTCAGCCACGACAGTATTGTGATCGTCCGAATAAAGCCATCCCCGATCCCCGACCTGCCCGCCCGACTCCGCATAAAACGGCGTGTGATCGAGAATGACCTCACCCGCTTCGCCAGCGCGAAGTTCCCGCGCCCCCTGCCCGTTATGAATGATCGCCAGCACCTCGCAGTTCTCCGACCGCGTCTGCCGATACCCTTCAAATTCAGACTTAGGCAGTTGCTGATAAGCCGGATTGGCCGTCTGCTTCGCCGCACCCTTCCACGAAGCCCGAGCCCGCGACTTCTGCTCCTCCATCGCGCGATCAAAACCTGCCCGGTCAAAGGCGATTCCCTGATCGCGAGCCGCATCCTGCATGAAGTCCAGAGGCATGCCGAAGGTGTCGTACAGCTTGAAAGCATCCTCTCCCGCCAGCTTCTCCGGAGAACTCTGAAGAAGCGCTTCGAGCTTCTCCAGACCCACCTCCATCGTGTGCGCGAATCGCGTTTCCTCGACCTGCACGGCCTTGGCCACGCGCTCCGCCGTCTCGATCAACTCCGGATACGCCTCCCGCATCAGATCACGAACGGCAAAAACCATTTGATACAGGAACGGTTTTGTCTGTCCCAGCAGTCGTCCATGCGTAATGGCCCGCCGAATGATCTTGCGCAGCACATACCCGCGCCCTTCATTCGACGGCAGTACTCCATCAGAAATCAGAAATGTCGCAGCTCGTGAGTGGTCGGCGATGACTCTCAGTGAAGCCGCGGATTTGTGGCTAGGAGAGCCAGCCGAGCCATGCTCGGCCTGACCGGGTCGAAGACCCAGTCCCACACGGCCTCTGCCCATCTCTGCTTGTGCCCGGACAGCCGCCCCCGGTTGTCCGGGCGAGCGAAGCTCGCCGGTCAACTCTGCCGCCCGCTTAATCAGTGGTGTAAACAGATCCGTCTCATAATTCGAAATCACTCCCTCGAGCACCGAAGCCACCCGCTCCAGTCCCATGCCAGTGTCGATCGAGGGCCGGGGAAGAGGCTCCAGCCGATAGCTCGGATACTTCATCGCTTCGGCGCCCTCATCGAAGTACTGTTGACCTTCGCCGATCCGATTGAACTGCATGAACACCAGATTCCAGATCTCGACATACCGCCCGCAATCGCATCCAAAGGCACAGTCGGTGTGCCCCTGATCTGACGCGGCCACTCCCATGTCGTAGTGAATCTCGCTGCACGGCCCGCACGGCCCCGTATCGCCCATCTGCCAGAAGTTGTCCTTCAGCCCCATCTCGTAGATGCGATCTTTCGGAACGCCCTGCACGACCCACAAGTCATAAGCCTCGCGGTCGCGATCCACGCCGGCCTCGCCCTTGAAAATGGTCACGTACAGCTTGTCCTTCGCAATCCCGAACCACTCGGGCGAAGTGATCAACTCCCACGCGAACGCAATCGCATCCTTCTTGAAGTAATCCCCAAACGAAAAATTCCCCAGCATTTCAAAAAACGTGTGATGCCAGTTGGTGAACCCGACATTCTCCAGATCGTTATGCTTCCCCCCGGCGCGCACGCACTTCTGCGAAGTCGTCGCCCGCGAATAGTCGCGCTTCTCGAGCCCGAGAAAAACGTCCTTGAACTGATTCATCCCCGCATTCGTGAACAGCAGCGTGGGATCATTGGCAGGAACGAGCGACGACGAGTGCACCTCCTTGTGCCCCTTGTGCACAAAGAAGTCCAGGAATTTTCTGCGAATTTCCGAACCGGTCAGCATGAAGCCCAATTCTAAACGATAACGACGGAGGGGACGGGCTTCCCCTAAAGCCAAAACCACAGAGGACACAGGGCAGCGCAGGGGACATAAGCGCCCCTCTGCGTTCCCCGTATACTCTGTGGTTGACGTGGTTGCCGTCTAACGCGCCTACTTCATCGTGTCGGCGGTTTTCTCCGTCCCCTTCTTGACGCCATGCCCCACGCTCTTCACGCCCTTCTTCACGCCGCTGCCCGTTTTCTTGGCAGCCTTCTCCGTTGCCGTGCCCGTCTTGTCGGCAGCCTTCCCGGTATCCTTCGCTGCCACCTTGGTACCCTTTTCCGTGTCCTTGGCCGCGGTCTTCGCGCCCATCTCCGTGTCCTTGGCCGCCGTTTTGGTGGCGTGACCGGTCTTCTTGGCCGCGGTCTTGGTCGCGTCCTTCATCTCCGTGCCAGTGGACTTCTTGTCGGCGCTGCCAGTGTCCTGCCCATAGACAAAAGGCGCCGCCGCCAACAACGCCAGCACGACAATTGCTGCCAGCTTCGTTTTCATACATCCCTCCTGAGAGTTGTAGATGGAGTCGGCACGCAGTATGCAACATCTGACGTCCCAACGCAAATGCCACTCCCAATTCCCCCAATTCTCCCCAATTCCCTGAGATGCGAAATCCCTTCGCCAGGATATCTTCATGCCGTTTCCCCTTCCAGGGCGCTCAGCGTTTCCTCGTCCACATCCCATTTCTTCAGAATGGTAAAGATCGTCCTCGTCCCGAAGCCCGCGCGCGCCAGCTGACGAAAGATGCGCGCCGTCTGTTTTTGATCCTTCGGCTTCTCGAGTCGTTTCTTGTGAAGATATTCGCGCGCCTGCTTCTCTTCACTGACGCCGTCAAAGGCCGCGTCCACGGCCTTCTGAATCACGTCGCCATGCACGCCCTTGGTTTTCAGATCCGTGACAATCCGCACCCGTCCGAACTTCTGATTGTCGCGGCGCAGCGATGAAAAAGACGCCGCGTACTGCGAATCATTCAAATACCCCTGATCCTTCAGCCTCCGGATCACCAGCTCGACCAGCGTTTGCCCATACTCCGACTCCGCATCTTCAACCCGCGCCCGCATCAGCCGCTTCAGTTCAGCGACCGTGCGCATGCGCCGCGCCAGCGCGCCCACAGCGTACTCATACAACTCGTCCTCGGAATAGCTTCGTTTCTTCGGCCGAGAGAACGGCATACAAGCTAACGATAGCGCAAACCAGTCCGGTGCCGAGAAAAGAAAAAGGGCGCGCATAGTGCGCGCCCATCCAAGGAGACAACTGAAGGGCAGAACCGAATCTCAAGAGCCAAGCGCCAAAAGCCCTTACCGTCCTCCAAACCCCGCCGACTGCATCGACTGCCGCGAAATATCCGACGTCGATGCAATTCCCTGCATGCGCAGCTTGAAGTCATCGGCGTTCGACGCGTTCTCCAGCGCCGTTTCGTAGTTCACCAGTTGGGCCTGGAACAGGTCCCACAGCGACTGATCAAACGTCTGCATGCCGTATTGCGAGGTGCCAGCCGCGATTGCGTCGCGAATGGACCGTGTTTTTTCCGGCACCAGCACGCACTCGCGAATGTAAGCCGTGTTGATCATCACTTCCACCGCGGGCACGCGCCCTTCGGCATCACAGCGCCGGACTAATCTCTGGCTGATAATCGCCCGCAGCACGGCCGCCAGCTGCATGCGAATCTGCTTCTGCTCCGGCGGCGGGAAGATCGAAATCACGCGGTTGATGGTTTCCACCGCATCCAAGGTGTGCAAGGTCGAGAACACCATGTGGCCGGTCTCTGCCGCGTGCAGGGCCGTCGAGATCGTTTCCAGATCGCGCATTTCGCCGACCAGAATCACGTCGGGATCCTGACGCAAAGAAGCTCGCAGCGCCGCGCCAAACGAGGGCGTATCCACGCCAATTTCGCGCTGGTTCACGTACCCCTTTTTGTCGCGGTGCAGAAATTCGATCGGATCCTCGATGGTCACAATGTGTTCGGCCCGCGACGAGTTCACGCGGTCTACCATCGCGGCCAGTGTGGTCGACTTACCGGATCCGGTAACACCGGTGACCAGCACCAACCCGCGCGGCATGTCGCAAATCTGCTCCACCACCTTGGGCAGAAACAGCTCGTCAAGGGCGCGAATCTTGGTCGGAATGACGCGCAGCACCAATCCCACATTGCCGCGCTGCTGAAAAATGTTCACACGGAAGCGGCCCAGACCCGCCACCCCGTAGGCCATATCGATTTCCGTGGTCTCTTTGAATTTTTGCTTCTGCCGCGCCGACATCATGCTGAACGCCATATTCAGCATGTCTTCGGCGCTGATGCGGGGCTGGTCGGTCAACGGCATCAATTCGCCGTCAATGCGCAGGTGCGGATAGTTCCCCACCTTCAAGTGCAAATCGGAAGCTCGCCGTTCAGTCGCAATTCGCAACAGGTCATCAATATTCATCGCAGAGTTTTTCCCGTAGAAGCTTCCGGAACGAAGCTTGTAACTTGACGCTCTCCAAGCATGATCCCCCGAATCGTCACCTTCCCCAAGATGACCTAGGTAATGGCCCCACTTCGGCGACCGGACACAGCCTTAAGTTCGTCGGGCTCTTAGCCGCTCCTACAAAACAAGAAAGCCACCCGGATGGGGTGGCTTCCTGAGTTCGAGCCGTGCCAGATTACGCCGCGGTTTTCGCCGGCGCGGGGGGCACGAATGGTTCATCGTAGCTGCCGCCATAGATCGCCGGCACCTTCGACCCCATCGGCCGCAGATACGTCGCCAGTTCGCCGCGATGATGGATGCTGTGGTTGTTGAGGAATCCGAGGTAGAGAACCGCGGGCATATTGAATACGCCGGCGAAGTTGACCGGCATGAGCAGTTGCTCGGCCGTCATCGCTTCCACCCGGGCTATGCTGCGTTCGAGGTTTCGGTCGTACCATGCCACCACTCCGGCGATGTCTGTCGGTTTGTCGTCGCGCGCGCCCACGATGAACTTCAGGTCGGCAATGCCGTCAAGAAACTGGATATCGGTGTTGGCCAGGTGCCACGCCAGCTCCCACCCGGTGCGGGCGCAGGGGTCGGGCCGGTAGCTGGATTTCTCGTTGGGGACTGCGGCGAGGACTCGCTTGGTAATTTTCGCTTCATTCTTGAAGCCGTCGAGCATCACTGCTCGAAAGGCGAGGGCAAATTCGGGAGTGAGTTGCTGGGACATCGGTTCCTCCTCGAGTGATTCGTTTTCTGTTTTATCCTGGCTAGAAGGGCGAAAAGAGCGCAGGCCGCGCCCCTCTTGCGGTTTACGAGACTGGATTATACGCCGACGGGCTGCTTGCTGCGCACCGGAACCGGCGTCAGCCAGTCGTGGCGGTCAGCCTTTTCGCCGCGCACGATGGCGTAGAACTCCTTCTGCAGCGCCTTAGTGACCGGCCCCATTCCGCCCTTGCCGACCTTGATCTTGTCGACCGATCGGATCGGCGTCACCTCGGCTGCGGTGCCGGTGAAGAACGCTTCATCGGCGATGTAGAGCATCTCGCGTGGAATCATCTGCTCGACCACGGGGATATTCAGGTCACGGGCGATCTGCACGACGGAGTCGCGGGTGATCCCGGGCAGTACCGAGTTGCCCAGCGGGGCGGTGATCACTTTGTCGTGATGCACCAGGAACAGATTCTCGCCCGAGCCTTCGCTCACGAATCCGTTGATGTCAAGCGCGATGCCCTCGACGTAGCCATTGACGATGGCCTCCATCTTGATGAGCTGTGAGTTCATGTAGTTCGCGCCCGACTTCGCCATGGCCGGCAGCGTGTTCGGAGCCAGCCGCGTCCAGGACGAGACGCACACGTCGCAGCCCTCGCTCTCGCCGCCCAGATATTTTCCCCACGGATAATTGATGATGTAGACCTCGGTGGGCGAGTTGAACGGATTCACGCCCGCCTCGCCGTATCCGCGCAGCACGATCGGGCGCACGTAGCACGGCCACGCCCCGTTCTGACCGACAGTCTCGACCATGGCCTTGACCAGTTCCTCGCGGGTGAAGGGCACGTCGATGCGGTAAACCTTGGCCGAGTCGAGCAGGCGCTGCATGTGTTCGTGAGCGCGGAAAATCGCCGGTCCGGTGGGCAGATTGTAGCAGCGGATGCCCTCAAACACCGACGAGCCGTAGTGGACGACGTGCGCCATCACGTGGATGGTCGCGTCTTCCCATTTGATCAGCTTGCCGTTGTGCCAGATCTTGTCGGTCTTCTGAATGGACATCGAAACTCCTTGCAGGTCAGTGTGGGCAACGAGGCGGAATCTCCCTCTGGGCACAGGGGGCTGAGGCGCGAACCCCACCCGCGTTACCAGACATTATAGCCGAGCCCCACGAGTGCCCATGTCAAGCCTATGTCACGAGCGGACCTCTTTGCCGAAGGCGTCCCCCGCTCTCCGCGGAGAGCAGTTCTGCTACTTCCACCGGCGCATGCTCCGCACCGTCAACACCCCGGACTCGCGCGTTCATCACGCGGCCCTGCTTGAAGACGAGGAGACCACCCAGGTCTCCCTCATGGAGGTCGTCAACGGCCTGATGCGTGGCACCATCGAACTCAAGCGCGGAGAACCATCCTCCGCGCCCTCAACGCCGCCGTCTGCAACATCCGCCGCGTCAAATTCGACACCTCTACCCCGAAAAGATGGTGCGAGAAATTCCCGCCGGCCCGGCTAAAGCTGACCAAAACAGGGTCGCCTCATCAACTCATGGGGGGACAGCCGCCCCCCGGCGGTCCAGGCGGCCCAGAAGTACCGGGCCGCAGCGCAGTTGCCCCCGCAGGCGAGCCGGCTCTGTCCGCTCAAATGTCGCCGGCCGCCCAACTCCGCTTCGCCCGCCGTCGATCCCACCCGCCCCAAGCGACCACTAGACGGCCTTCGGTATTCATGTAGTGCTGTACATTCTGTTAATTCTGTATATACTGATATTACAGAAACAGGAGGCGGGGGGGGGTGCCTCTATCGAACCTGGCGCGCGAGTTCATCCTTCCCAGGGGGAGCCAGCGCAAAACAAAAGGGGGGAGAAATGATTGCGGCAGAGAGCCAGGTGATCAGAAAAGCTGTGGTTCAGCCGGTTGCTTCTGGGCGCCGAACACCGCGTGTCGGGCTGGAACAATACTATAGCGAGGCCGGTCCGGATTATGCGGCGTGGAGCCGTGAGTTCAACATGCACTTCGGTTACTATCGCGCCGGCTCGAACCCGCTGCACCGGGAAGCCATGCTGGAGCAGATGAACGCGGAGGTGCTGGCACGACTGCGATTGGGTAGCAAGACGGAGCCGCGGCTGCTCGACCTCGGTTGCGGCCTGGGTGCCACGCTGCGCAGCCTAGCCCGCCGCTTGCCGCGGGCGCTGCTGCTAGGACTGACTTGTGTGCCGTGGCAGGTGGAGCGCGCACGTGCGCTGAACGAGACCGCCGGTTGCAGTGAGCGTGTCCGCGTCATGGAGGGCGATTACGAAGACACCACTTTGCAGAGCGCAAGCTACGACGGCGTTTATGCGCTGGAAAGCAGTTGCCACGCGCACGGTGCAGACAAAGGCGCTCTGCTGGCGGAGGCGCATCGGCTGTTGCGACCGGGAGGACGACTCGTGGTTGCAGACGGCTTTCTTGCGAGCGGGCGCTTCGCCAACGTACTGCAGGAGCGCGTTTACCGCAAGCTGTGCGAGTGCTGGGTCATCGAAGAGTTGGCGCAGCTCGATCGATTCACGGCACGGCTGGGACAGCTTGGTTTCACCGACATCACGGTTGAGCATTTGCAGATGAATGTGGCGCCATCAGTGGCCCATATCCCATGGGTCACTCTGAGGTTCCTGCTGACGGATGTGATGTTCGGCAAACGGAAGATGAACCGCGCACGTTGGAACAACGTGCTGGCACCGGTGCTGCTCCCGCTCGTCAGCGCGCCACTAGGGCCGATGAGCTACTGCATGATCACGGCGAAGAAAAGCTAGGCTGAGGCGCCTCGCGACAAGGGTTTTTGGCTGGAGGCGTCTCCGGGTTGGGGTTTTTTCGCTCGGAGGGCCAGGCATACCACGAGCAACGCGCCACCGGCGCCAAGGGCGGCGCCTCGCTCCAATCCATCGGTATAGGCACTGGACTTCAGCTGAAAGGCGGCGGCGTTGTCTAATTCCATCTGCGAGCGAAGGGCGTCGGTGCAGGCCATTTTTGCTCGCTGCGGAGCCGGGTGGAGCGGGGCCTCTGCGGCGAGTGTCAGAGAGGCGGCGAAAACGAGCAGCAATCCGAGGGTCTTCATGTGGGTTCTCCGAGTGCTAGTTGAATTGAGCGGAGAGCGTGGGACAAGTTACCGATGTCACAGGCCCGAAGTGCGAATCTGCTTGGGGGAACTCAATGTCATCGGGATAGTTCTCCGGGGGATTGATGCGGTGGAGTGCGAGATCCCTCGACCGCGGTTGGTCTTTTGCGTAAAGACCGATCTGGCTCCTAATGAACAACTTCGATACATGCCGCCTGTTCATTCCTCTTTTAACCCGCTGAAAGCGGGTCCCTGGCTCGGGATGACAAGGCACAAGGAGCAAGGCGAGCGGCCCGATATGAGCGCCCGTCGAAGCCCCCATTTGGCGAGGGCCTTCCCCGAGCTTCGGAAAGTTGACCGAACATGTCTCCCCCGTCTCTGCTCATCTACTCGCCCAAGGAAACAAAGACGGCTTTTCCGCAACCGGGCTCACTGATTCTCTCCACAAAGCTGGAGCGTGCCTTGATTGAGAGTAATGGTGCACGGCCCGAACGTACAGGTTCCGGTTCCGAAGAGCGGGGCCACAGAAGCCATTCTCCCTGACCCGATTACCGCCTCGCCACAAACAATATCTACGCTAATCACAACGTCATGCCCGCCGTCGTCGTTTAGCGAGTCCGCCAGTTGGTACCCGGCTGAAGTCCGCATCTCCTGGCGGAAGGAGGCGACCATTTCCGTGCTGGGCGGCTCCTTACAAGAGGACTTAACAAAACACATGCTTCGATTTGTTTTCGACGGCGTTGGCGGCCGCCGACGCCAGGATAAGCGCGAATATTGTTAGCCGCCTTCTTGTCATTTTCTAGCGAGATGTCCCAAGCCCGCTCCCCTGCACTAAGTCAGCTCGAACGGCGGTTCCCGGGAGTTCGTCGCCGCGGAAGAACTTGTCTTTTTGTTTGGCGTTGGCGGCTTTCATTTCCGGCATGGCCACAAAGGGCTTCGAGTAGTCGTTGGCGGCATTCCAGAACAGGAAGCCGATGCCGCCCTTGGACTTGGCGGTTTCTACTTGAACCTTGATGTATTCGGGCGAATAGGTCTTGGTGCGCCAGTGGAAGGCTTGCAGCCAGGGGCGAATTACGACACCGCTGCCTTTGGTGATGAGTTCGAAGCGGTCCATGGACTCGCCGATGAAGTGGGCGGGCTCGTCGCCGGGGTGGGCGATGTTGTCCATGCCGAAGAAGTGTGAGGGGTAGATCATGGGGCTCAGCACGTCGCAGAACTTGGCCATGCCGACGATGTCCTGCCCGGTGTGGGAGAGGTCGACCTGACGCTGCCATGCCATCACGCCGAAGACATCGAGGGAGAGCAGGACGCCGGTGGGGTGGAGTTCGGCGTAGGCCTTCTTGAGGAAGGCGGTGATTACGTCGGTGCGCTGGGGGCCATGCGGGGCGTGGCACGCCGATTTGGCATCGGCGCCGTATGCACCGGATTTCGTGCCGTCCCTGCGGGACTTTGTTCCTTTTGTGTTCGCCATCCGGCGCTTAGGCGCCGGGCTATTGTCAGCCGTCCCGACGGGACTGGAACTCGGCAATCCGGACGCTCCAGCCTTAGACGATGCTGGTTCTGTGGTGGTGCCGCCTTGCGTCGCATCGGCGGGACGGGCGAGGCGGCCGCCCCCACACGAGTCTTGCTCGGCTTCAGATTCCGGACGCTCGGACTGGAAGACGAAGGCGGCGTCTTTTTGGTCGCCTTCGGCGGGGAAGCGGACGTAGTCGAACTGGATTTCGTCGACGCCGAGCTGGGCTACGTGCTTGGCCAGGGTGATGTCATAGTCCTGAACTTTGGGGTTGGAGGGATCGGTCCAGACCAGCTTGCCGTTTTCGCGCCAGGCTTGATGGGTGCGACGAGACTGCACGGCGAGTTCGGGATGCCCGACGACCAGGCGCTCGTCGCGGAAGATGGCGATGCGGGCGATGGCGTGCATGTTTTGCTGGTGGAGGAAGTGGACCAACTTCGGGACGTCGTGGATGTAGACCTTGTGGCTGCCCAGCAACGGGTGCTCGAAGGGTATGTTGACGCTGCCATCGGAGTCTTTGATGTCGAAGACTACGGCGTTGCCGCCGACTTCCCGCCAGTGGCGGATGATGCGCAGGCCATGATCGCTCGCTGCCATGATGCCGGTCAGGTAGACGGCGCGGACTTCGAAGTCTTTGGCGACTGGGATCGTCTTCTCTGTGACTGGAGCGGGGAGGATGCCGGGGATGACGATGTTTTCGTTGGCTTTCAGGATGTTGGCGGTGCGGTCGCCGTTAACGTGGCGGATGGCGTCGGCTAGTTCGGCAGAGGTCAGGTATGACGTCTTGCCCAGATAGTGACGGGCGATCGTGGGGATGGCTTCGCCGCGCTTGGCGGTATAGATTTCGGTGCCGGGGGCCGCGCCGGGATGCGGCGAGGGGATGCTGGCGGAGATGGCGGGATCCGAAACGGACGCTCTGACGGCCCGCAATTTCGGCGCCTTCGGTACGGGCGAAGACGCGGACGTCTGCGCTTGAACGGCGAAGTCGGATGATGACTGGGAGGCGAGCCGCCACGCGGCCGCTCCGAAAAGAAGACAGGAAACTCCAGCGATGATGCGAACAGAAGAAAGGCGCAAGCGGTCCTCCCCGCGAAATCTCTACCTGTTCGCGATGGTAGCGGCGGGGTTTGGGGGTCGCTAGTTACGTGGGGTCCGAGCTTCTGGTAACGGGTTACCAATGGCGAATCCTTAGGCGAGCGGCCCGATATACCTGGGGCCGCCGGACAGCCGAGGGCGGCTGTCCCCACATGAGCTGATCGAACCAGGAGTTATTCGTAGCGGAGGCTTTCGATGGGGTCGAGGCGGGCGGCGTGGATGGCGGGGACCATGCCACTGATGATGCCGACCAGGCTGAGGATGATGGTGGCTACGCCGAGGCTGCTCAGGTTGATGTGGAGGTGGATGTCGCCGGCCTGGAGGCCGTCGCCGAAGGCGCTCATCAGGGGCAGGGCGCCGACAGCGAAGGAAATTACGTAGGCGATAGCGATGCCGCCCAGGCCTCCGGCGAAGGTGATGGCCAGGGCTTCGGCCAGAAACTGGAACAGGATGTGGGCCTTGTGCGCGCCCAGGGCTTTTTCGATGCCGATTTCTCGGGTGCGCTGCTGTACCGAGACCAGCATGATGTTCATCAGACCGATGCCGCCGATGCCCAGGGTCAGGGCGCCGATGAAGGCGAGGAGAATTTTTAACGCGGCGGTTACTATGGAGAATTGATCGAAGTCCTGCTTGAAGTCGGCGATGAAGACGGCGCGGCGATCGTCGGGGCGGAAGTTGTGGTGTCCAGCTAATACCGAGCGGACGACGCGAGCCACCTGCTGGTGGTTCTCGCCTTCGTAATCCGCGAAGATGCCGGTGATGTACTTGGTGTCATAGAGGTCACCCATGGCGCTGAAGGGGATGGCCAGCAGCGTGTTGTCATTGTCGTCGCCCCCCTGGACCTTGCGTTGGTAGACGCCTACGACTTCAAAGGTGAGGCCGTTGATGCGGATGTTCTGGCCTACCGGGGGCTCGCCGGAGAAGAGGCGGCGTCGGGCCTCGTCGCCGATCACGACGACCCTGGCGCGCTGCAGTTGATCCTCTTCGCTGAGTCCTCGTCCTAAGGCTACGTTAAAACCACGGATGCGATCGTACACGGGGTAGACGCCGGTTAAGAAGAGGTTGGTGAAGGTGCGAGTGTCGTGCTGAATGGTGACGTTTCGCTTGTCGAAGATGGGAGTGACACCCTTGACCATAGGCACTTCGTTGCGGATGTAGTCGACGTCGGCGATCTGGAGGCGGACCTCGCTGCCGGCCTTGGCGCCTCCGGCCTGGAGAGAGGTACGGCCAGGGAAGGCGCCGATGACGTCGGTGCCCCAGGAACTGAAGATCAGGTCAATGGCATGCTCAAAGCCCGTCCCGAAGGCCAAGAGGATGACCACCGTGGCAATGCCCCAGGCCATGCCCAGCATGGTCAGAGCGGTCCGGCGGCGGTTGTGCTGCATGGCGCCGAAAGCTTCTTTCACCAGATCGCGGGTCATCTTTTATGCTCCTGTTCCTTCACTCCTGGCGCAGGGCCTCGACGGGTTCGAGCATGGCGGCCTTGCGGGCGGGATAGAGGCCTGCGGTGATGCCGGCCAGAGCCAACGAGAGCACCGCGCCGATGGCCGACACCGGGACGATGCGGGGAGTGTCGAAGCCCTGCGGGAGATTGACTCCGGAGAGCAGATGGATGATGAGCGTGGCTCCGCCGACTCCTAGCGCTCCGCTCAACAGCGTCAGGAAGGCGCCTTCCAGGAAGAACTGGAACAGAATCGTTCGGTTGGTGGCGCCGAGGGCTTTGCGCAGTCCGATCTCGCGTGTGCGTTCGGTTACGGCCACCAGCATGATGTTGATGATGCCGATCGCGCCGAGGGCGAGCGTGACCAGGCCAACACCACCCAGGAACCAATCCATGGCGGTGAAGATCTTACCCATCATTTTCTGGTTCTTGACGGTGTCCCATTCCTCCCAGGTGTCCTTCATGGTGGGATCGAATCCGCCATGATTGCGGGCGACGATGCGGTGCAGTTCGTCTTTGGCGACTTCGTTTTCATCGAAGCTGCGCGGTTGATAGTTGATGAACGAGATCGCATTGCCTTCTTTTGAGTTGTCGCCTTTAAGGGGGAAGAGTTCGTGCATGGTATTGAAGGGCACGAAGATGCGGATGTTGGTGGAGTTTTGCTCTTCGTTGCCAATCATGGACAGCATGCCGATCACCTCGAAGCGGAGGCCATTCAGGAGAATCGAGTTGCCCACGGCTGGACGGCCGGGGAAGAGGTTGCGGGTAATTTCGCGTCCCAAGAGGCAGACGCGGCGGCGCTCGAGGTTGTCTTCGTCGTTGATCCAGCGGCCGAGTTGCATGGGGATGGTGCGGACCTGGCTGTACACGGGAAAGACGCCGGAGACTTGGCCGTTGGTGCTGGTGTAGTCGCTGACCACGCGAATGTCCTCGCGGGCGATTACGGGCGCGACGTGAATTGCGAGCTTGGATTCGCGCTGGATGGCAGCGTAGTCATCATAGGTAAGGTTGAACCACTTCATGGAATTGAAGCTGCCTTCGACGGCGGGGGCGCGTCCACCCCAGAAGAAGATGATGTTCTTGCCGAAAGTTTCGAGTTGACGGCGGTTGCCGTTGCGGAAGCCCTCGCCGACACCGGCCAGGAGCAAGAGCGATCCCACACCCCAGGCGATGCCGAACATGGTGAGGAAGGAGCGGAGTTTGTGCGCCCAGAGGGTACGCAGGGTTTGGCCGAAGGTGTCCAGCAGGAAGCGCATTAGTTTTAGCTCCGGTCAGGCCAAGGCAGTCCGCCCCCACAACCTTTTCGACTGGTAACGGCGTCGAAGGTTAGCATGGGGCCTGTAAAGTTCGCCGGGCCGGGGAGGCCGGCTCTCCCGCCTACTTCGGCGGGCGTGCTCGTGGTGGCCGCCAGAGACGCAGCAGGCTACGTCGCTACGATCAATCGGGGGTGCATGTTCCTTCTCCGATGGTGCAAAGGTTTTCTCTTATGTTCAGCGGGGTGGTTGGCCAGGGAGCGGCGCAGGGGGTCCGGTTGGCGCTAAGTCTCGGCGGATGAATGAGTTTCTGCGCGGGAGGGTGAGGGAGTTGCGTGGCCTGCCGCTTGCTAAGTCAAAGGCAGCCGGGACGCGCCACGGTTTTGGATGCGAGCAGGGTTGGCGGATTCGCTTCCAGGAAATGCGGGTCGGGCGCTGGGTAAGGGCCACAAAGTTCGGAAATAGATATAAGAGCCGAAGAAACGGCCGAAAGGAAAGATGTCCGGAGCCCCCGGACAGGAGCCTATGAGAACGAATCTCGCAACAGTGCTCGATCCGAACCGTCGCAGCAACGATGCCGGAGAGTTTGAAACCGCCCTGCGCCGCCGCATTGTGGGGCAGGACGCCGCCGTCGAAAAGGTCGTCGAAATCTATCAGATGTTTCTGGCCGGGTTGAACGCGCCGGGGCGTCCGGTGGGGAACCTGCTGTTTTTGGGGCCCACCGGATCGGGCAAGACGCGCGTGGTCGAAGCCATGGCCGAGGCGCTGTTTGGGGACGCGCGCGCGTGTATCAAGATCGACTGCGCCGAGTTCCAGCATTCGCACGAGATTGCCAAGCTGATCGGCTCGCCTCCGGGATACCTGGGACACCGCGAGACCCATCCGCTGCTGACGCAGGAAGCGTTGAACCAGTGGTTCACGGAAAAGCTGAAGCTGTCGATCCTGTTGTTTGACGAGATCGAGAAGGCGTCGGATTCGCTGTGGCAGCTGCTGTTGGGGATTCTGGACAAGGCCACACTGACCCTGGGCGACAACCGGCGGGTGGATCTGTCGCAGTGCATCATCATCATGACGTCGAACCTGGGCGCGGGTGAGATGACGAGCCTGGTCGATGGCGGGTTTGGATTCGCGCCGAAGGCGGTTGAGGTCGATCAGTCGTTCGACGATAAGATTCAGCGGACGGCGGTGGAAGCGGCGCGGCGCAAGTTTACCCCGGAGTTCATGAACCGGATCGATAAGGCGGTGGTGTTCAAGACCCTGCGCGACGAGCACCTATCGCAGATTCTCGAAATTGAACTGGGGATGGTGCAGCAGCGCGTGCTGATGGCGGCGGGCGCGAACCAGTTCGTGTTCAATTGCACGTCGTCGGTAAAAGAGTATTTGTTGAAGGAAGGCACGGATCCGCGGTACGGGGCGCGACATTTGAAGCGGGCGATTGAGCGCAACCTGGTGTTCCCGTTGGCGAACCTGGTGGCGACCGGACAGGTGAAGCTGGGAGATTTCGTGCGCGTGGACATGGCTTCGGAGAACAGGATGATCTTCGTCAAGGAAGCCGAGAACACGATGGCGCCGGTGCTGCTGGAGCGCTACGGAGCCGCGGCGCTGAACCAACCCGCTGCGCGCGCCGCCCGAACCGCCGCGAACAATCGTCGCGACTTCGGGGCTAACCCGTCCCCGTCAGTGGCCGAGAGCAAATAAAGACTCCTCCGCCCCTCGCATTCGCTCGGAGGTCGGAACGACAAGGGTTTTTGTAAGAAGCTCGCTTGACCGCATCTCGCGAGTCGTTTCTAACACGGCGCCGGGACTTTCCGGCGCCTTTTTTGGGTGTGCCCACGAAATGAAGTGCTAAGACGGTTTAGGTTCACCTTCGACTACCCCTCTTTACGAATACCATTACGCTCGACTCGCGCTTTGAGAAACCAGTCCATCCGGACATCAATTAAACTTTGGGTTCTCCAAATTCTTGTTAAACGGAGAAAATCTTAAGTTGGCGCTTGGCCCTCCAGTAACTTCGGTGGACGTCGTCCACTTGGTCACTGGGAGACCTAAGCCTCGTGACTGACCTTACCGGTCCCTTCGGCACCTAGCCTGACTTTTCTTTCCAGAACAGAATGCCCGCACTGCACGGCCACTTCTTCGAGTCAGCCGCGGAGGCCGGCTAAAGCCTCCAACCGGCCGAGGTTTTCTCCAAGGAGAGGTCATGTCCCCGAAAGCGAATACCATCCGCTCACCGAAACCCCCGTCAAGCCCCCAATTCAGATTCTTCCCTCTGCTCCTACTTGTGGTGTTCGCAACAGGAACGGCCAAAGCGCAGACCGTTGCCGCCGATCCCGGCGTGCGCGGCGGGTCTGCCGGCGCTGGCAAAGCGATTGCCGGTCTCACCGATGCCCAGAAAGCCTTCTTCGCCGCCGCTTTCGCGCAGTTCAACGAGAATCAGTCGGTCACCGGAGCTGTTCCCAATACCAGCCTTGGACTGGGGCCAAGATTCAACGGGGAGGGGTGCGGTCAGTGCCACTCGCAACCGGCGATTGGAGGGACGAGTCCCGCCACGAACCCCCAGATTGCCGCCGCCAGCGATCAAGGGGCGAAAAATCAGATCCCGTTCTTTATCACTACTAACGGGCCCGTTCGCGAAGCGCGGTTTCCTTTTCAGTCTGATCTGCGGACTCCCGACGGTGGCGTCCACGATCTATTCACGATTACCGGGCGCTCCGACGCCATAGGCTGCAACATTTCGCAGCCGGACTTTCAAGGAGCGGCGAACAACGGTAATCTGATTTTTCGCATTCCCACTCCGGTGTTCGGGGGCGGCCTGATCGAAGCGATTCCCGAGTCTGCCATCCGTGCAAACGTGAATGCCAACCGGGATTCCAAGCGGCGCCTGGGAATTGGCGGTCGTCCCAATTTCAGGGACGGAGGCGGGGCCGGGGGAGTGAACGGCATTCCGAACACCAGCGGCAATGACGGCACCATCACGCGATTTGGCTGGAAGGCACAGAACAAGTCGCTCGGAGTCTTTGCCGGAGAAGCGTACAACGTCGAGGTGGGAGTTACGAACGAGTTGTTCCCCAACGAGCGCGACGAGACTCCAGGGTGCCTGTTCAACGGGACTCCGGAGGACGCGACTAACTTCGATCAGAGTGGGACGAACATTCCAAGCGACGTCGAGCTGTTTGAGGTCTTCATGCGCTTTCTGGACCAGCCTCGCCCGGCGCCGGCCACGGCTTCGACCGCGCACGGACAGCAAGTGTTTACCCAGATTGGCTGCGCGCTCTGCCACACGCCTTCGTTCACGACGGGGCAATCGTCGGTCACGGCGCTCAGCAACGTTACGGTCAACCTGTTTTCCGATCTACTGCTTCATCACATGGGGCCGCGGCTCGCCGATGGTGTGAGCCAAGGTGCAGCTGGGGGTGATGAATTCCGCACCGCTCCGCTGTGGGGACTCGGGCAGCGTCTGTTCTTTCTCCACGATGGCAGAACGAACGATCTGGCTAAAGCGGTTCTTTCCCATCAGAGCCGGGGAGACTTCCAGTCTGCTGACTCCGAGGCGAACGCGGTAATCGAAGGATATAAGCGGCTAACGGTGCAAGATCAGCAGGACCTGCTGAACTTCCTGCGGTCGCTTTAGGGCCGTTTTTTCTCAGTTTGTTTGATTGAATGGCTGGACCGCATCTGGCAAATCGGATCAACTTGGCGCCGGGCCCCTCCCCGGCGCCTTTTTTGTGGGTTCTTTGCTCTATTTAGGGGAGGTCGGAGGGTTTTGTTGCTAAAATCAGGGGCAAGAGTTCGGTTTGAGCCTTATGAAAAAGCTTGCCACCTTCGTTCTTCTGGGCGCCTTGGGCGTTGGCTGTTCCCTCCCCGTCTACGGAAAGCCAAAGACGCAGAACAAGTATCAGCCTCTGAACCGTGCTTCCCGCAAAGCGGAGAAGAAACAGGAGAAGGCGCAGAAGAAATATGCCAAAGCGCAGAAAAAGGCAGAGCGCAAGATGCTCAAGACGGAGCGGAAGAACTCCACCTATAAGCCGACGAAGCGGCTCTAGTCCGGTAAGCTCAGGGCCGCACCCACGCGTTTCCCAACCGACAGATTCGGCGCTCCTCAGCGGTTGAAGCCTTCGCCTTGATGCTGCAGTGCTTCTGGCAGGGATGCTTCGACTGCGAAACGAGCATCGCGTTCCGCGCTGCTCGTTCTTCGCTCAGCATGACCGCGGATATCTTTGGGAAAGGCTGACGGCAGGATGTGCGAACGGAATCGTCGCCACACATCCTGCCGTCGTTAGCGCGCGGAAAAAGCGCGGGGATTAGTGTTCGTTGAGTTCTCGGACTTCTTTGAGCAAGTCTGCCGACTGAGACAACAGCGACACCGTCGACTTGAAGTCAATGGGCTTTCCCTGGAACTCTGCTCCTTCCAGGAGTTGGATGATTTGAGCCGCGACTGCATCCCGCTGCTCAGTTAGAGCACTCAACGCGCTTTCCAGGTTGGCGTAGGTGTTGTCGTCGCCGGCCAAGGCCCGCGTGGACACCTTCAGGCTGGTCAGGCCCAGGAATCCGACGGGAGCGGTGATCTGCTTGTAGGCGTTGGCGAGCAGGATGAAGTTGAACTCGCTCTGGCGGACGGCCTTGGGCAGAGCGCGACCCTGCAGGGCCTCGACCAAGGCGCGGCCGTCGTGGGAGTAGTCGTCGGTCAGGCCGGCGAGCATCAGGATCGTGGGACGAATGTCGGTGTGGTCGGACCAGATGTCGTCTTCCACACCTTCTCGAGCTACTCCCGGCCCAGCCAGGCCCAGGAACGTGGTGTTGATCTCCTTTGCGACACCACCGTGGTTCCAGGCGAAGCCGTTATTTACGGCGAAGGTCGGCGATCCCGAGGTGGTGAAGAAAAAGTCCGGGTTGCCGAACATGACCAAGGTCGGCGTCCGCTGCGGATCGCCGGTGACCATGTGCAGCAGCTTCATCTCGACTGGGTCGGCTAAATATTGCGCCAGGTGAACGTTGGTTCCGGTCAACGCATCTAGGCCGGTGATTTGCGCGGCGGCGCGCTCGAACTCACGCGCTCCGGCAGGACCTGCCGGGTCGACGTAAAAGGTTGGCGCCATGTCGAAGTGGAGATCGAAAGATGTGGTGGCTAGGCCTGCATCCTGGGCATCGAGCACAGCGGTGAGGTTGGTATCGATTTCGCCAATGTCGCCGGCGGGATAGGTGCAGGGGACATTGACGCCGTCACAGTTGGCGGGGGTGGGAGCGCCGCCGGCGAAGTGGTCGCCCTCGTCAGCAGTCACAACGAACAAGGTGTTGCTCAGAGTGATGCCATCCTTCGCCAGGCGGGCGAAGAACTTTCCCCAAGCTTCGTCGTAGGCTTTTAGTTGGGCGACGTATCCGGCCTGACCCGGGCCAAAAGCGACGAAGTTCACATGATCGTCATGCGCGTCGGAGATGTAGGCGAAGGTGACGGGGATTCCGTGCTCCTGCATGGCCGCGACGTAACCGAGAGTCTGCGAGGCGGAAATTCCACCGAAGCCGGGGAAGCCGTTGTTGCCGTTGCCGTCGGTGATGACGTTGCCATCGATATCGGTGAGCGGGCCACTGGGGCTGATTACGGGCGCGACGAAGGCGTGCCCGAACAGTCCCATGAATCCCTGATAGCTACCCGGTTCCTGGGGTAGGACGTCGGGCTCACCTCCGTTGGCGGTGGAGCAGACTGGATCGCCGGCGGCGCAGTGAACCGAAACTCCTTCGAAATCGGCAATCGCCTTGGTGCGGTTGGCCTTGGCCTCGGCGGCTTCGGGCGAGTTCGCTCCGAACACGGTGGTGATATCGGAGCTCACGTTCTCGAGTTCAATGTTGGCGATCGAGGCTGCCCCTACATTGCAGCCAGCACGCGTAAACGGCACCCAGGGAGCGGGAGCGTTGCTGCCGCGGGCAGTGATCATGCTGTAAACGGGATCGGTGACGGGGTTGACGAGATCGGTCCAGTAGGTGAAGGAGCTGGCGAATCCGTCGAAGAAAGTGCTCGTGCCGGCCAGCGGGAAGAAGCCGAAGCTGTTGGCCACAGCCTGCCCGTGGTTGGAGGGATAAACGCCGGTCAGCGAAGTGAGAATGTCATCGGCGGTGTGCGAGATGAGGGGCGTGTGATGGTTGATGAGGAGCGTTCCATTCTGTTTGAAGAAGTTCAGCAGGTTGGGCATTTGCTCCAGATCGGAAGGAACGTTTGGGTTGTCGCGAGTGAAGTGGACGTTGTCGAACTGGAGATAAATGATGTGCTGGACTTTGCCCGTGGACAGGGAACATAACTGGGCTTCGACGGCGATGGGGGCAGAAACGACGGCGGCGAGGATTAGGGACAGAATTCTTGTGTTCAAGCGAGTTGACCGAATGGAGTCAAGGCTCACGTGAGACCTCCTTCAGATTTTGACGGGGTGGCGTGAAGGGACTTTATACGTTCGCTGCGAACTACTGTGTTACCGGGTTATGAATATTTTGTAAAAAATCCCGATCTCTTGCAAGCGCCGCTTCGCTGGGAGCCAGAATCGCATTCAGACCTGCCATCCGGTCTATGATTGCGGGTATGAATAACCACTCACCCTGCTCGCGAGTGTTTGGGTTGATGCTGGTTGTGTGGCTGGCGGCGTCGCCTTGTGTGGAAGCGCGGGTCGAGCCTACGCACGGGTTCGACATTTTTTCCCAGGACGAAGAAATCCAACTGGGGAAGCAGAACGCGGCACAGGTGATCGAGCAGATGCCGGTGCTGCCGGACTCCGATCCAGTCGTGCAATACCTGCAGAAGTTGGGAGCGCGGCTCACGCAGCGAGCCCCGGGATACCAGTGGCCGTATAACTTCCACGTGGTGAACGTCAAGGAGATCAATGCGTTCGCTTTGCCGGGCGGGCCGATTTTCGTTAACCTGGGGACGATTCAGGCGGCGGACAACGAGGCGCAACTGGCGGGTGTGATGGCGCATGAGATTTCGCATGTGGTGCAGCGGCACGGCACGCGGGCGGCGTCGAAGCAGATGGGAGCGCAGCTTCCGCTGGCGATTCTGGGCGGGCTCATGGGGAACAGCACCCTGGCCAAGGCGGCGGAGATGGGCATTTCGTTCGGAGTGGGTTCTTATTTTCTGAAGAATTCGCGGCAGTCGGAGTCGGAGGCGGACCTGCTGGGGACCGACATTATGTATGACTCGGGATACGAGCCGCGACAGATGGCGGTGTTCTTCGAAAAACTGGAAAAGCAGATGGGGGCGAGCGCGAACTCGCTGATCAACCAGTTCATGAGCGATCATCCGAATCCGGGCAATCGGGCGGAGGCGGTGTCGCGGGAGGTGGGCACGCTGATGCCGCGGACGTACCTGGCCGACAGTGCTGATTTCCGCGAAATCAAGACCCGCGTGGCGGGAATGAAACCGCTTAGTTCGGCGGAAGTCGCAGCGATCGAGAAGCAGGGGACGCCGACGGCAGGGACGTGGGCGGGGGACGATGTCACCCCGAGCGCTAACTTGAAGGTGTTCAGTCACAATGAATATCAGATTTCTTATCCGGAGAACTGGCAGGTTTTCGGCGACCAGAGTTCGAGTGTCACGATTGCGCCGAAGAGCGGAGTGTCCGAGAACGCAGTCGCACTAGGAGTGATGATCGCGAATTATCAGCCGGAGCAGTCCGGCACGAGCATCGATACGGCGACGCATGAATTGCTAGCCTCTTTGCGGCAGTCGAATCCGGATCTGAAGCAGATTGGACATGCAGAAACGATCCGCGCGAATGGAGTGGCGGGACGGTCGGTGGATCTGATTGGGAGTTCGCCGATCAAGGATGCGCAGGGGAAGGCGCTCGAGGAGCGGGATTGGGTGGTGACCATGCCCCGCCGCGACCGGACAGTGGTCTATCTGGTGTTTATTTCTCCGGATAAAGATTTCGGGACGATGCGGCCCACGTTTGAGGCGATGCTGAGGACGCTCGAGGTGAAGTGACGGAAGAAGGATTTATGACGCGCAATGAAAAGCCCAGCGGCCCAATACACCTGGCCCGCCTGGACGGACGAAGGCGTCCGTCCCCACACAACCTGATTGCGAAGAAAAAGCGGCCCGGTCGAAACCGGGCCAATGTCAGCGCGTGCGGTTAGAGGTCGAAAGGCCTTTCAGAAGGTCAGCCGCAGCGAGAATTGCCCGAACCGAGACTCCTGGCATCGATTGTCTCTTCGAAAGGCACTATGAAGGCTCACCGCTCGTTTCCTCGCGTTCTTCTGGTTGTATTGTTTGCGGCGATCACAATTCGAACCGGAGCTGGGATGCACGCCGCAGAGGCTGAGACCTACACACAACCATTGGCCACGGGGGCGCGCCTCGATCCGGTCGGAGACCCAATCGATCTGGGGAGCATGCCCTTGGCGATGACAGTCGCCCCCGGCGGGGACAAGCTTGCCGTTGTTCTAAGCGGCTGGCGCGAGCAGGGGGTTCAGATCGTCGATCTTAAATCGCGGCAAGTGTTGCAGACGTTGACCCAGCCTTCGGCGTTCTTTGGCATCGTGTTCTCTCGCGATGGCAAAGAGCTGTTTGTATCGGGCGGCAATGATGACACGATCTTCTGCTACTCGTGGCGGGATGGGAAGGCGACTCTCGACCGGAAGATCGTGCTGGCGGAGAAAGCTCCCGAGAAACCTGGCTCGCGATATCCGGCGGGCCTTGCGGTTTCGCGGGTCGGCAACTACTTGTACGTTGCAGAAAACGTGGGCGACAGCCTGGCGGTGGTTGATGCCGCGGCAGCCAAAATCGTGCAGAGGTTTCCGACCGATCATTATCCCTACGCGGTCGAAGCCGCGGCGAACGGGAAAGTGTACGTTTCTGCGTGGGCGGCGGATACGGTCGCGGAATTTCAGACGAAGGCAGACGGGCGGCTGACTCCGGTGGTCAAGTGGAAGGTGGGGCCTCGTCCTTCGGCGCTGCTTTCGAATCGGGCCGACTCGCGGTTGTTTGCCGCACTTGCGGGCACAGATCAGATTGCCGTCATCGACACTGCGCGGGGGAAAGTCCTGCGGTACCTGAGCGATGCGGCACCTGCCGGACCTGCGGAAGGAAGCACGCCGAATGCGTTGGCTCTGTCCGAGGACGAGTCGCAACTTTTCGTGGCCGAGGCCGACAACAATGCGGTTGCGGTCTTCGACGTTTCTGAAAAAGGCGCGGCATCTTCACCGTTGAAGGGGCGCATACCGACCGACTGGTATCCGACGGCGGTCCTCGACGCAGGTGGCCAACTTCTGGTGCTCAGTGGCAAGGGGCATGGAAGTCATGGTAATCCTGACGGTCCGATTCCGGGGGAAGGGATCAAGCGGCCGCTGGGTTATGACTTAGGACAGCTCAACGGGACCCTGCGATCGAGTCCAGACCAGGTTTCTTCCACTACTTTGGCCGAGTACTCCCAACGAGTTGCCCAAGCGAACAACTGGCAAGCGCCGCGGACGCAGAAACAGTATCCGCCTTTCAAACATGTGGTCTACATCATCAAAGAGAATCGCACGTATGACCAGGTGCTGGGTGACCTGAAAGAAGGGGACGGTGATCCGGCGCTGGTTTTTTTCGGACAAGCGATATCCCCGAATCATCACGCGCTGGCCTCGCGGTTCGGCTTGTTCGACCGTTTTTTCACGAATGCGGAGGTGAGCTCGCAAGGGCACATCTGGTCGACCGCGGCGTACGTCACGGATTTCGGAGAGAAGACAATCCCTTCGGCGTACGCCGGCAAGCGGGAAGGTGTGGATGGCGAGGAGATCGACGAGCCGATGAACGGCTTTCTCTGGACGCTGGCCCGAAAAAAGGGCATCAGTTTTCGCGATTACGGCGAAATGGTCAAGGTGCCCGAGGGGTGGCCGGTCACGCAGCCAGAGGTTGCGTCGAGCGTCAGTCCAACTTACCCGGCGTTTGATTTGAAGACGCCCGACCAGGTGCGCGCCGATGCCTGGATCGCCGAACTGGAAAAGTTTGTGGGGGAGGGAGAGATGCCGCGTCTCGAAGTAATGCATCTGCCGAGCGACCACACCGCGGGCGGACGCGCAGGATTTCGAACGCCACGCGCCTTCATGGCCGACAACGATCTGGCACTGGGCAGGATTGTCGAAGCACTTTCGAAGACTCGGTTTTGGAAAGATACGGTGATCTTCGTTTTGGAGGATGATTCACAGGCTGGGCCGGACCACATTGACTCCCATCGATCTTGTTTTTTCGCCATCTCCGCTTACAACCGCCCCGGTACCATCCACCGCTTTGCGAATACGACGGATGTGGTAGCGGCAATCGAGGACATTCTGGGATTGGGCCGGCTTTCGCAGTTCGACTACTTCAGCCGATCTATGGCTGACATTTTTGCCGACACCCCGGACCTGTCACCATGGACCGCGATTGTTCCTTCGGCCGATATGAATGAGACCAATCCTGCTAAAACGGCGGCGGCCGAAGCTTCCGAGGGGCTGGACTTCAGTGCGCCGGATCGGGTCGATGATGCAACGTTCAATCAAATTCTCTGGAGCATGATGAAGGGGGCGCAGCCTCTGCCGGGGACCGACCGAAAAGCACCGCTGCATGCCTTTCAAGTCGGTCGCTGAATGCTCGGTGGGTCGGGTCGAGTCCGGGCCGAAAATAACAAAAAAGGCGGTTCGGAATGAAGCGTTTAGCAGTGGCGAGCGTTGAGCTGCGTAGTCATCCCGAAGTGACGGAATTAGGGAAGGGACGCCGGCCCAGGGTGACCTTCGTAATCGGAGCGGGCGGTTGCCGCATTGCTGCCCGGGGGGGGCCTCCCTAGAATCGGAGCAGGGTTACGTGCGCTTCATTTCTGCATGCCTGAGATCACAAAACGACTGGACCGGGCCGAGCTGGCCAAGCGCGTCGAGCGCGCGGAGAAACTCCTGCAAAAGGGGAAGACCGCCGAGGCTCTGGAAGAGTATCTGCTGGTCCTGCGAGACGATCCGGAAAACGATGTAGTAAGGCAACTTGCGGCAGATCTGTGCCTGTCGCTGAGCCGCAATGCCGACGCCGTCCGGCTTTTGGGAGATCTGTTTGAACGACAGGTGGCGGCCGGAGATGCGACTCGCGCCAGCCTCACCTACAAGAAACTGGCGCGGCATGGCAGCCCCACGTGGCAGCAGAAAGTCCGCTTCGGGCAACTGCTGGAGGGATCGAACAAGAAGCTGGCGGTGGGTACGTATGAAGCGGCTTTGGCGGACCTGATCAAGCTGGGCAAGAAGCAGGAATCGGCGGACGTTCTGGGGCGCGTGGTGGCGCTCGAACCGATCCAGGCCAACTACCTGCGCGTGGCGGAACTGGCTTCGGAACTGGGGAATCGCAAGGGCGCGGCGGCCGCCTATCAGCGGGTGGCGCAGTTGAGCGCGGCCGATGGGGGCGATGCGGCGCAATGGTACGAGCGCGCCTACCAGGAAGACTCCTCCGATCCAAGCATTGCGCTGGCCTACGGAAAAAGCCTGCTGGCGCAAGGGCAAGCGGGGGCGGCGATTTTCATTCTGGAAGCACAGATGAACTCCGGGCAGGTGACCCCGGAACTGCGCGAAGCCTATGCCACTTCGCTGGTGACGGCGGGACGCCACGTGGAAGCCGAACCCTTGGTGTGGCAGCTGTTTGAGCAGAACCCATCGCGCGTGCAGCAGGTGATTACGCTGATCGGGAACTTTCTGGACGGCGAGCAGGACGAGAACGCGGTTGCGCTGGCGAGGAAGCTGGAACAATTTCAGCGGCGGCGGGGCGAGCGGCGACAGTTTATCGCCATCATGGAGGACATCACCGCGGCGCACCGGCCGTGTTCTCAGATACTGGAATTCCTTAGCGAGCTCTATAACGCGTCCAACCGAGAGAACGATTACTGCCAGACTCTGCTCAAGCTGTTTGAGCTGTACTGCAGCACAGGCGAGTTCGCCAAGGCGGCCGAGTGCCTGGACCGCGCGGCGGAAGTGGATCCTTATGAACCGGGTCATCTGAAGCGGCTCGAACAGATCAAAGGAAAGATCGAGGATGGACGCTTCCGTGCGATCTCGTCTCGTTTCAGTTCGGTAAGCAAGCCAGCAGAGGAACCCACGCACGTGGATGGACCGACGCTGGGAGCGTCGACGCTGCAGGACCTGATGCTGCAGGCCGAGATCCTGGTGCAGTATGGAATGCGGAGCAAGGCGGTGGAGCGGTTGCAGCGGATCCAGGAGCTGTTTCCGCGCGAGGAAGAACGGAACGAAGATTTGCAGCGGCTGTATCTGGCCGCGGGGGTGACGCCGAGATATGCGGGAGCGGCCCCTTTGCCTCCGGCGGCTGCGGCAGCACCGGCACCCGTGCCTACGGCGGCTCCTGCGCCCGACCCTGCGGCTGACGTTCGCAGCTTCACCCGCGTGGCTGAGATTACGCGAAAGCTATACCACCAGGGCACCGCGCCCACCGTATTGAGCACTGCGGTAAAGGAAATTGGAACGCACTGGGAAGCGACGCGCTGCCTGGCGGCGATGGGAAAGACAGGCTTGCCGCCGACCGCGGTCGACGAGTTCTGTGCCGAGGGATACAAGAAAACAAGCGTCGCGGCGATTGCCGAGCTGGTTGCGTGCCTGCAGCAGGCGGTGGAGGGGCACGAGCCGCTGGCCATCAACGACGTGACGAAGGCCTCTGCGCTGGGATCGGCGAAAAAGGCGATGGCCGAACTGAACCCGGCGTCGATCTTGGCGATTCCGCTCAGCGACGGAGAAGGGACGGTTGGAATTCTGATTTTGATCCATAGCCGGCCGCGGGTGTGGCAGCAGTCCGACCTGGTGGTGTTGAAAACGCTATCCGATCAGATGGTGATCGCGCTGAATAACGCTGGATTGCGGCGGCTGGTGAAAAATCTCTCGGTGACAGACGAGAAGTCCGGGCTGTTGAAGCGGGCTTCCTACATTGATTTGCTGCTGGCTGAGAGCAAGCGCGCCATTCAGAATGCGGCGGCGCTCTCTGTGCTGTTGATGCAGTTTGGCAAGAGCGCATCCATGATCAAGGAATATGGCGAGGCCGAGGTGCAGGCCGTGATGGAGCGTGTGGGGCAGATGTTCGCGGCCAATATCCGGTCGAATGATCTGGCGTTTCGTTACGACACGACCACCATCGCGATCCTTCTGGGCGAGACGGCGGAAAAAGAGAGCATGCTGGCGGTCGAGAAACTGCGGAAGATTATTGCTGAGGTACGGTTTCCTGCGAAAGACGGAGCCGAGCAGGGAGTGCCGGCGCTTTTCTCGGCGGGCCTGGCCGAGGCCGTGATTCATACGGACTACGATCCCCTTGACGTGGTCACTGAAGTGATCAACCGTGCCGAGCACGCGCTGGCACAGGCGATGGCGCAGGGGCCGGGGAAGATTGTTGCGCAGGGACCTGCGCTGGCCACGGGCGCGGTGGCGTAGCGACGCTTGTCCCTTTCTGCATGGCGGACCCGTCGCTCTTCTTGCCTTTGTCTGTGTTGTCCCTCCAAAATTGTCCATCCCGAGCGCCTAGCCTCTTCGCGCTTAGCATTCCTCGAAGGCTCACTTGCGGACGATCTTGCTAGCGAAGGCCAGATGCGCGCGAGATCACGCACTCCGCCTGAAGAACGGCTTCGTTCGGGCTGACGTCGTCGAATTCCAGGGGACTCTCGATGGCAAGTCGTGGTCAAAGCTGTTCAGACGCTGCTACACTGACACGTTTGGCTAATCGACGCTGATCGGTTCTGATCCGTGTTGTGACAGGAAAATCAATGTTGAAGCCGGGTGATATCGCAATCGTCAACGGCGCGCGCACGCCCTTTGGCCGCTATTGCGGCAAGGTGAAGGACTTCACGGCGCAGGAGTTGGGCGCGATCGCGGCCAAGGGTGCCATGGAGCGCGCGGGGATTGATCCGAAGGAGTTCGATCATGTCGTGATGGGCAACGCGCAGCAGACCTCGGGCGATGGGTTGTATGGGGCGCGGCACGTGGGGCTGCGGGCGGGGATTCCGATTGAGACTCCGGCGCTGACGGTGAACCGGCTGTGCGGGTCGGGGATGCAGTCGATTGTGAGCGCGGCACAGATGATCCAGACCGATGAGGCAAAGATTGTGCTGGCGGGCGGGATGGAGGCGATGTCGCAGGCTCCGTTTGTGATTCGGGGGCGCGACGGGTTCACCCTGGCTCCGGGCGGGAAGCTGGAAGATTCGCTGATGGTGGCGCTGCTCGATTCTTATTGCGGACTGTACATGGCGAATACGGCGGAGCTCTACGGTTCCGAACAGGGCATCACTCGCCAGATGCAGGATGAGTTGGCGCTGCGGTCGCAGCAGCGGGCGGATGCGGGTTATAAACAGGGGCGCATCCAGGAAGAGCTGGTGCCGGTGCCGCTGCGGAATGCCAAGGGCGAGCCGACCGGGGAGTCGCTGACCGAAGATGATCATCGACGTCCGCAAACCACGATGGACCTGCTGGCGAAGCTGCGGCCCGCGTTTGGGAAGAATGGGACCGTCACTGCGGGGAACGCGAGCGGCATTGTCGATGGCGGGGCGGCGGTGGTGGTGATGTCGCTGGAGCAGGCGCTGAAAAGGAGTCTCAAGCCGCTGGGGCGGATTTGCGGATGGGGCATTGCGGGCGTGGAGCCGAAGCTGATGGGGCGGGGGCCGGTGCCGGCGTCGAAGATTGCCTTGCATAAGGCTGGGCTGTCGCTGGATTACATTGATCTGATTGAAGTGAATGAGGCGTTTGCGGCGCAGTATCTGGCGGTGGAGAAAGAATTGGGGCTGGACCGCGAGAAGGTGAATGTGAATGGTGGGGCGATTGCGCTCGGGCATCCCCTGGGGGCGACCGGGACCAGGCTTGTCATTACGCTGCTGTACGAGTTGCGGCGGAGACATAAGAAGTACGGGCTGGCTACGGCTTGCATCGGCGGGGGACAGGGGATTGCGATGGTGGTGGAGAGTATGAATTGAGTTTCTTGCCAGGGATTCTCACGGATAAGATCCCGGGGCGAAATCGATGGTTGTAACTGCGAAAGAGAGATTCACCTCGTTAGGCTACGACGATAAAGAAAGAATCTCCCGAGGCTTGCTCGGGCTTCGAAAATGTATAGCGGTAGAGGGCTGATTTACGTGTGCCCAACTTGCCGTACGGAAATTGGATTTGATGGGACGACTTGCGCGCGGAAGCACGTTGAAAGCGCCTTTTCCATCTTGCCTATCCGGAAAAGCAGGCGATCGAACGGGAAGTGGCTTCGCCGTTAACCAACGAGAATGCATTGGTGGATTTCTACTGCGAGGGGTGCACGGGGCCGGTTCGAGTCTACTGTCGATAGGAGCCTCCCGAGAGAAACTACGGGCGGCTCGATCTGAAAACGGGTTGTCGAGCGGCCATCGACTGGTGCGAAGCCCAGCTAAGAGGGCCCGAATTGCGGCACCGCATGCAAAATGCATAGGTCCTTCGCTTCGCTCAGGACGACAAGGGCAGATTTTATTTGAAGGAAGCGATCATGGAGATTAAGAAAGTTGGTGTTCTCGGTTGTGGACTGATGGGGTCTGGGATTGCGCAGGTTTGCGCTATGGCTGGATTTGACGTCGCCGTGCTTGAGGTCGAGCAGAAGTTTCTTGATAAGGGATTTGCCGGGATTGAGAAATCTTTGGCAAAGTTTGCCGAGCGTCCGGTGGAGAAGGGCGGGATCACGGCGCAGCAGAAGGACGCGATCCGGGCGCGGCTCAAGGGAACGACCAACAAGGGCGATCTGGCCGATTGCGACATTGTGATTGAGGCCATCATTGAAAATGTGGAAGAGAAGAAGATGATGTATGCGTCGCTGGATGGCGTGGCGAAGAAAGACGCGATCTTTGCTTCGAATACGTCTTCGATTTCGGTGACGGAGCTTCTGACTTCGGTGAAGCGGCCGGAACGGTTCATCGGGCTGCACTTTTTTAATCCGGTGCCGCTGATGAAGCTCGTCGAAGTTGTGCGGACTATCGCGACTGCTGACGACGTTTACGAAACTGCTTACGAGTTTGCCAAGAAACTGGGCAAGGTTCCGGTGCGGACCTCGGACAAGACAGGATTCATCGTGAACCGGCTGTTGGTGCCGTATTTGCTGGATGCGATCCGGGCGTATGAAGAGGGTGTGGGGTCGATTGAGGATATCGATAACGCGATGAAGCTGGGGTGCGGGTATCCGATGGGGCCGTTTACGCTGCTGGATTTTGTGGGGCTCGATACGACTTACTACATCACGCATGTGATGTATGACGAGTTCAAAGAGCGGCGGTTTGCGTCGCCTCCGCTGCTGAAGCGGTTGGTGATGGCGGGGTGGTACGGGCGGAAGTCGGGGCGTGGGTTTTATGATTATGCGGACCCGGAGAGGCCAAAGGCGATGAAGCTATGAGTGCAAGACCGACACGTCTCGTACTCAGTGGCAACTGGAGAGAGACGGGACTCCCTGTGGTCAGGGCCGCGGTCGTCTTTACGATGGCTGCAAGCTTTGCTGTCACCGGTTCCGCCAGATGAAGGAGGCTCTGAAAAGCGGGTTCCGTATTACTGCGAGGAATATTCTCGTCACGCTGGAGCCACATCAGACCCAGCCGGACACCATCGAGGTCAGCTTTCTTTATGATCTGAGCCGCCCGGGCGAATACTCGATCGAAGTGGGGCGTGGGTTCCACGAAGTTGGCAAAGACCCAGTGAGGTCTAACCGCCTCAAGTTAACCATCACGCCATAGGAAATCTCTCTCATGAACTTTGAAAACATACTTCTGGAAAAGAAAAGTGCGATTGCTTACGTCACCGTAAACCGGCCGAAGGTGCTCAACGCGCTTAACATGGCGACCATGGAGGAGTTACGGGGGGCGTTTCACGATATTAAGAACGACAAGACGATTCGCGTCGTCATCTTTTCTGGCGCGGGCCCGAAGGCGTTTATCGCCGGGGCGGACATCGGCGAACTGGCGAAGAACGACGCCGTTTCGGGCAAGGAATATACGCACCGCGGGCAGTCGGTGCTCAATCTGATTGAGAACCTGGGAAAGCCGGTAATCGCGTGCATCAATGGATTCGCGCTCGGGGGAGGGTGCGAGATTGCAATGGCTTGCACCCTGCGGCTGGCTAGCGAGAATGCGCAGCTGGGACAGCCGGAGGTGAAGCTGGGGATTATTCCGGGATATGGCGGGACGCAGCGGCTGCCGCGGCTGGTCGGCAAGGGAATCGCGATGCAAATGGTGCTGGCGGGAGAGATGATTACCGCGCAGGAGGCGTATCGCATTGGGCTGGTGAATGAGGTGGTCGCGGCGGCGGAGTTGATTCCGCGGGCGGAGGCGATTGCGGCGAAGATTATCGCGAACGCCCCTTTGGCCGTGCAGTACGCGATGGAGGCCGTAATTAAAGGCATGGAGATGCCTTTGGCGGAGGGGCTGTATCTGGAGGCGACTTTGTTCGGCCTGTGTTGCGCCACGGAAGATAAGAAGGAAGGGACGTCGGCGTTTCTGGAGAAGCGCGCGGCGCAGTTCAAGGGCAAGTAATCTGGCCCACGGATTTGCGCGGATTCTCACGGATTCACGAACCAGATCACACCGAAGGACAGATTTACGGAGAATAAATTCAAATTGAACATAGAGGCTCCGCCGGAGCCTTCGATTCCCGCGATTGAAGGGAAGATTGATGCTTCCCGCCGGCGCTTCGCCATCGTTGTCTCTAGGTTCAACGCGTTTATCACGGAGAGGTTGCTGCTGAGCGCGTGCGATGGATTGCTGCGGTCTGGGGCCTCCAAGAAGGATTTGGACATCGTGCGGGTGCCTGGGGCGTTTGAGATTCCGTCGGTGGCGCGGACCCTGGCGTTGACTGGGAACTATGACGCCATCATTTGTCTGGGCTGTCTGCTGCGCGGGGATACGGCGCATTATGACGTCATCGTGAATGAAGTTACCCGCGGGATTGGGCAGTCGGCGCAGGAGACGGGGGTGCCGCACGCATTCGGCGTGTTGACTTGCGAGACTTTGGAGCAGGCGATCGATCGCGCTGGGCTGAAGATGGGAAACAAGGGATTTGAGGCGGCGCTGGCGGCGGTGGAGATGGCGTCGCTGAAGACAGCCATCAGCTCTCAACCCCTTCGGCGTTCGGTTCAGGGCGGGTTAAGTGCAGCGGTCAGCCAAGAGCAGATTCCTCCTTCCCGCTCCGCGACACGTCGGAATGACAAAGTGAAAAGCAAGAAGGCGAAGAAGGACAGCCGCAAATAGTTCCCTCCTACAGTAAACTGGCAAATGACTACCATCAACTTCGTTCATGGGCACACGCCGTAAATCCCGGGAAATGGTGTTGCAGATGCTGTTTCAGTCGGACATGGGGAAGCAGGATGCCGACCACGTGCGCCGGACGTTCTGGGCGGAGCATGGGGGGGCGAGCACGGAGGTACGCGGGTTTGCCGATGATCTGTTTCGTGTGGCGACCGATCGCGGCACCGAGATTGATGGATTGATTGAGCGGCACGCAGAGCATTGGCGGATGGAACGGATGGCGGCGGTGGATCGGAACCTGCTGCGGGCGGCGGTGGCGGAGTTGCTGGCCTATCCGGAGACGCCACGGGCGGTAGTGATCAATGAGGCGCTGGAGATTGCGCGGAAGTTTTCCTCTCCCGAGTCGGTGCACTTCGTCAACGGAGTTCTGGATAGCGTGGGCAAGGAACTCGAGAAAGTGTAACGGAAGCGGCCAACTGCGGTTGGGAATCGGCCTCGCAGATCGGTGAGTTCGGGCTTTTTGGGCGGCACTAACCGTCGATCAAAGTTTGTGCCGTCCCGTAGGGATCCGCGTTAGTTTTTCGAAGCGCACCCGGCACTTGCGTGCCGGGCTCTGTCATACCACCCCTTTCGGGGCTGATTCGTCCTAGTCCAAATCCGTGGGCGATAGCAATTCGTTCCGTCCAACGAGAGTCTTGCCATCGCTTGAACGTCGCCACGCTTCTCAGCAGTAAAAAAAAGACGCTGCGCCCAGTCAACTTGGCACCCCGGTCGTCGTCTCGGTCAGAGACGATTTCGGCCTTACGGCTTGCTGGCCATTAGATTCAGGGTGCATTGCACTGGGGCGTAGGTGCAGAAGGGATTCAGGTAGTTGGGCAGGTTGGGGAATGAGGTCGGGGGACTCATATCGGCGCCGCCCAGGGCGGTACTCACTTCGTGGAGCATGCCATCGCTGCCGTTGATCACGATGGTGCCGGCGTCGGGCGTCATGGCGCCACTCAGGGGAGTCGCGTTTCCCGTCAGTTCGATGCCGGTCACGCCGCCAGTTGCGAAGTTGTAAACCAGCACGCTGGCGCGGTCGGTGGCTAAGACGTAGAGCAGAGTACCGTCGGCGGAGGTGAAGAAGTCGAGTGGGTGAAGGGCACCCTGGTTCAAGGGGATATTCCTTCGGCTGTGAGCAACCGTCATGGGGCAGAGAGAGGTAGCCGGTTGCGTGGGAGTGGCAGCCGTTACTACGGGGATGGTTGCGGTGATGTAGTCGAAAGTGCCGTTCGTCTCGAGCGCGATGAAGTGAAGTCCATCGGGAAGCGCTTTAAACGAAATGGGAGGTGCGGTCAGCGCAAAGGTGTCCGCAATGAGTTGCGGGCTGGTGACGTCGTGGACGCAGTTGTTGTACACAGTAACGGCTGGGCCGGTGCCACCCACGGAGGATTGAACGACGTAGGTGAAGGCTCCATTGGTGGAGGAGGTGATCGAGTTGACGGTTGTGCCGGCGGGCAATGGAACCGTTTGCAGTGCCTGCTGGGTCGAGTAGACATAGAGGTTGGGAATGCCATTGCCGTCGAATCCGAAGATAAAGGCCCTCAGCCCGTCGGGGGAAAATGCCGCGGCCGATGCGTTCAAGATATTAAGCGCGGCGACGGATGACGAACTTGAAGCGGTGGTATTGGCCACGAATACCTGATTGGAGTTGGAGAAGATGGCGATGCCGCCGTTGCTGGAAGTAGCCAGAACATTCCCGGTCAAATTACCTAACGATGCGAACGGGTTGGTAGTGCTGCCGATATTCGACGGGGTGACCGAGACCGCTCCGAACTGGCTTCCTATGTAAGCCTTGTCACCATTGAGGTCGAAGAGTATGGAGTTCGGCGAAAACGGGAGTGGAGTCGCGTTACCGGCAACCGACTTCGAGGTTGGTACCTGGTAAATGTAAGTGGTGCAGTCGAGTGGGTGAACGCTCTTGCATCCCAGGCTCGAGGCCAGGACGGAAGAACCGGACGGCGCTCCGGTCACTACGCCGGTGATCGCGGCGGCCACTGGCGGAAGAGGCGGCACGGTGGGCTGCGCAGGCGGAGAAGAGTAGACCGGGAGAGGGATGAACTGCTGGCAACTGAGGAGCTGAAAGAACTGTGCGCACGCAGCCAGGGCGGCGGGCGAAGAGAGGGCGACGGGAATGGTCGGAAATCCCAGGTTGCAGGTCGGGGGCGAGCAGGAGGCGGTCACCGATCCGGCGCCAGGCAGTGGAGTGCTGAGGGCGCAGGATTCCATGCAGCCCGTTGCCGGCGCCACCACCGAGGGGTGGGATGCGCTCCACACCAGGGGAATCTTGCTCAGCGTCACGGGGGTGCCGGAGTCGAGCAAGGAATTGTTTCCCATTACGTCGGTCAGGATGGCATTCGCAGTCAGTGCCGGCCCTCCCTTGGAGGTGACGAAACTGGTTTGGCCCGTCTGAATCAACCCCGCGGGACCGAGTTCCAGCGTGATGTTCTGGATGGGGCAGGTTTCGAAGAAATCAAGAAGCGGCGAAGTGACGCCCTGGGCGTTGGTGTATTGGGGCTGGTAAAAGGTGTTGCTGGAGATCCCGCCACCGGCAGTAGCTGAGATCTGGGTGAGTCCGGGAGTGGAAGCGGTCGCGGTCGCCTGGTTGGTTGCGAAAGGATATACCGGGTTTCCGGTGTTATTGACCAACGGCGTCAGCTTAACCACGCTCGAGTTGCTGGCGGACCAGGTGAAAGGACCTACGGAGGCGGTGATGTCGGAACCTTGGCTATACGCATGAGCCTCAACGGTCATGGACTGTCCCTGGGAGAGGCAAGGCTCCTGGATAGGTAGGCCGTTCAGGAGGACGCCGCTGACCTTCACGTTGTCGATTGGGGGATGCACGAAGACGTAGGTGGGTGGACTGGTGGCCCCGAGGGCGGCGGCAGTGATCAGGGCCACGCCGGTTGCGCCGGGGGTGCAGGTGGTAAAACCAGCGTCCCAGTGGCCGGCGCAAGCCACCCCGCCCGGCGCAAAACTCACAATGGAGGTGTCACTGGACGCGAAAGTGAAGGTGACTCCAGAGCTACTGCCGGAGGAGTTGCGGGCCGTTGCAGTGAAGATGAAGGTGGCGCCAAGTTGAACCGAAGTGCTGGTGGCGGGGCTGATGGTGACCGACGCCGCAAAGGGGGATACGCCGCCGGTGGAATGGCCGCCACATCCGCTGATGCTCGAGGTAAAAAGAATTGCCGCCGCCAACCCCAGAACGCCAGAACGCAACCTGCCCATGCACTCCCTCTCAGCTTTATATGGAGCGTGCCTTCCATGCACTCGGCGCAACCTGCGGGAGAGTGCAGGAGGAAACTTCCATGACATGAAACTGAAGTGAAAACTCGTAGTGTAGAGGCTCGAGCGAGAATCGGCAAGAGTCGGTTCACCCGGCGCCTTTCGATTCCATGCTCTGGTCAGGAGTCGCCACCGGACCCCCAGAAGGCTTCGATCACTCCGCCTTACTCGTCTTGGGGTTGGTGCCGACTCTGTTCCTCGACTCCCGACATTGGGATGCAAAATAACGGGTTGACGATGTTTGCGCCGACTTGCTATAGTAGTTCGGTTCCGCGAGTATATCTAGGCTTGCTGTGCGCTGCGAGATTTCGTGCGCATGTGTGCGCGAAGCGGCGGTGGAGCTATTGAAAGATGCGTTTCCGGATTGAAGAGCAAATCCGGAGACTTTCCTCGCTGAAACGTTCCTGCGGTGCCTTCCGCCCTTATGTGGAAGGATATGCAGGACGAGGCTGACGAAACGGAGCGCCCCCGGAGTTTTGGCCGGGTGCCACCGTCGGCAGCGAAAGTCTGAACGGGAATCCAGAATCTCTCCGGCGAAAGTGCGCGGTGAGAAGTAATGGTCGGCATTAAGCCGGTCATGCCTGCGGATGCACTTCTAGGATTGCGCTTGTAGGAATGGCTTGTAGCAGTGGAACGACTGCCACGCGGCCTGGATTGGGCTGTTGTGCGGCTAAGGAGTGGGGAAGAGTGCCTACGTTCAATCAATTGGTAGCTCAGGGCCGGAAGCGGCCTCGTTACAAGACGGCGAGCCCGGCGTTGCAGGGATGTCCGCAGAAGCGTGGAGTTTGCACCCGCGTGTACACGCAGACCCCCAAGAAGCCGAACTCGGCGCTGCGCAAGGTGGCGCGTGTGCGCCTGACCAACGGCATTGAAGTAACGACGTATATTCCTGGCGTCGGCCATAACCTGCAGGAGCACTCGATCGTGCTGATCCGCGGGGGCCGCGTGAAGGATCTGCCGGGTGTGCGCTATCACGTGATTCGCGGAACGCTGGATGCGGTGGGCGTTGCCAACCGCATGCAGGGACGCTCGAAGTACGGCGCCAAGCGGCCTAAGAAGGGATAGTGGTCGCTGGTCGTTGGTCGTTAGCAGAGCTCAAGCCAGAAGCTATGAGCTAGGAGCTAGAAGCTGAATGCCTCGTAAAGGACATATCGCAAAGCGGACCGTCCCGGCCGATGCCGTGTATGGGTCGGATCTGGTGACCAAGTTCATCAACTCGATGATGTGGCAGGGGAAGCGCAGCACGGCCGAGGGCATCTTCTATGAAGCCCTGACGCGGCTGGAGTCTAAGGGCGGCGACGAGGCGCTGAAGCTGTTCAAGAAGGCGGTCGAGAACGCCAAGCCGCTACTCGAAGTGAAAACGCGACGTGTGGGTGGCGCGAACTATCAGGTGCCGGTCGAGGTGAATGCCGACCGCCGCACTTCGCTGGCGATCCGCTGGATCATTACTTATGCGCGGTCGCGTGGCGAAAAGGGAATGATCGACAAGTTGAGCAATGAGTTGCTGGACGCGGCGAACAGCCGCGGCGCTGCCATCAAGAAGAAGGAAGACGTACACCGTATGGCGGAAGCGAACAAGGCGTTCGCGCATTACAGGTGGTAGAGATCCTTGGCGCCAAGAACGCGCTGAGGATGACAAGATTTTTTGGTTTTAGCTGAGAGTTGAAGGCAGAGAGCTGACAGCTGAATTCGGAGCCCAGAAAGAGTTAGAGAACCGTGGCCAGAACAGTCCCATTAGAACGCTGCAGAAACATCGGCATCATGGCCCACATCGATGCCGGCAAGACCACTACGACGGAGCGCATCCTGTTTTATACGGGACGGACGCACCGCATCGGAGAGGTGCATGAGGGCACGGCCACCATGGACTGGATGGAGCAGGAGCAGGAGCGCGGCATTACGATTACGTCCGCGGCCACGACCTGCACCTGGCGGGACATTCGCATCAACATTATTGATACGCCCGGCCACGTTGATTTCACGGCTGAAGTCGAGCGGTCGCTGCGTGTGCTCGACGGCGCGGTCGCAGTGTTTGACGCCGTGCATGGGGTGCAGCCGCAGTCGGAAAAAGTGTGGCGGCAGGCCGATAAATACGGCGTCCCGCGAATTTGTTTTATCAACAAGATTGACAAGATGGGTGCTGATTTCGAGCATGCCGTCGATACCATCCGCAAGCGTCTCAGTGCCAAGCCCGTCGCGATTCAAATCCCCATCGGCCAGGAAGACAAGTTCAAGGGTGTCGTCGATTTGATCAATATGAAGTCGATCATCTGGCAGGACGACACCATGGGCGCGGAATACGTCACCGAAGAGATTCCCGCCGAACTGAAGAAGAAAGCCGAAGCCTTCCATGCGCAGCTGGTTGAGACCGTCGCCGAGAACGACGATGACGTGCTGCACAAGTTTCTGGAAGGCGAAGAGATTTCGGCCGACGAGTTACGCGCGTCGTTGCGCAAGTCGACGATTGCGTTGAAGGTGTTTCCGGTTGTGGTCGGAACGGCATTCAAGAACAAAGGCGTGCAGCCGCTGCTGGATGCGGTCGTGGATTATCTGCCCTCCCCGTTGGATGTGGGCGAGACACATGGAAAGAACCCTGACAATGGGCAGCCTGTAAACCGCAAGGCGGACGACAAAGAGCCGTTCTCGGCCCTGGCGTTCAAGATCATGGCCGATCCGTTTGTCGGCCAGCTGACATTCATTCGCGTCTACTCCGGACAACTGAAGACTGGCGATTCGGTGCTGAACGTGCGCACAGGCAAGACGGAGCGCATCGGGCGTTTGCTTAAGATGCATGCCAACAAGCGCGAGGAAATCAGCGAAATTCTCGCGGGCGACATTTGCGCCGCGGTTGGTTTGAAGAACGTGAGCACGGGCGACACGATTTGTGACGATCGACATCCCATCGCGCTCGAGTCGATTGAGTTTGCGGTGCCGGTGATCTCGGTTGCGGTCGAACCCAAGACCAAGGCCGACCAGGAGAAGATGGGCATGGCGCTCGGCCGCCTGGCCCAGGAAGATCCCACCTTTAAGGTTCATACCGATCCCGACAGCGGACAAACCATCATCAGCGGCATGGGCGAGCTGCATCTGGAAATCATCGTCGACCGCATGATGCGCGAGTACAAGGTCGAGGCCAACGTCGGCAAGCCGCAGGTGGCGTATCGCGAGACGATTCGCAGGCATGCCGAAGCCGAGGGCAAGTACATCCGGCAAACTGGCGGACGCGGGCAGTACGGTCACGCCAAGATTTATCTCGACCCGCAACCACCGGGGACTGGCTACGAGTTCGTCAATGAAATCGTGGGCGGTTCGGTGCCGAAGGAATTCATTAAGCCGATTGATCAGGGCATTCAGGAAGCGCTCGAGGGCGGAGTGCTCGCCGGATATCCCATGGTCGATGTGAAAGCGACTCTGTACGACGGTAGCTATCACGATGTTGATTCGAACGAAATGGCGTTCAAGATCGCCGGGTCGATGGCGTTCAAAGAGGCGGCCCGCAAGGCTTCTCCGGTTTTGTTGGAGCCGGTGATGGCGGTCGAAGTGGTCACGCCGGAAGATTATGCCGGGGTGATCATGGGCGATTTGAGTTCGCGCCGCGGACGCATCGAAGGCATGGAGCACCGCGCCGGGTCGCAGGTGATCAAGGCGATCGTTCCGCTGGCGGAGATGTTTGGTTACGCGACTCACATGCGTTCGTCGACGCAGGGTCGCGCTGAATACTCGATGCACTTTGCGCGCTATGAGGAGGCTCCGCGGTCGGTGGCGGAGGAAATCATCGCCAAGGTGCAGGGAACAACGAAGTGACTCCCAGCGCCGCGGTTCGTTGTCGACCGCAGGTTCTGGGTCAGAGAAGGTAGGCGGGTTGAGTTTGTAAATGTTTTTCGGGCTGAGGGGATCTGGGCACGCTTTTTGCGCCAGGCTCAGGGCTACATCGCGACAGAAGTGAAATGCGAGTCTGGCGGCGAGGGGCGGTATCGAGTGCGGGACTTCTGGAGTTGGCATCGCGGGTTTGAGAGGTTTCGCGAAAGATTTTCGGAAGATTTCGCGCGGTTCGAGCGAGAGATGGTCGACGAACTGGTGGAAAAACAGCAATTCGTTGGCGCGTATTACGAAGCCGACGGGGATGATTTGGTTTCGGCGTAAGTGAAGCCGAGGAGATAGAGAGATGGCGAAAGAGAAATTTGAGCGGACCAAGCCGCACTGCAATGTAGGGACGATCGGGCACATCGATCATGGCAAGACCACGTTGACGGCGGCGATCACGAAGGTGTTGCAGAAGCACAATCCAAAGATCGTGTTCCGGTCGTTTGATTCGATCGATAACGCGCCGGAAGAGAAGGCGCGCGGTATCACCATTGCCACGGCGCACGTGGAGTATGAGACGGCGAACCGGCACTATGCGCACGTGGATTGCCCGGGCCACGCCGACTACATCAAGAACATGATCACGGGCGCGGCGCAGA